>OJKY01000231.1_pt1 | contig 52718 bp, 51 predicted proteins | sample 1596571 | NCBI WGS metagenome assembly OJKY01 (sample SAMEA4350170, study PRJEB24818) | metagenome | biome: human; feature: gut; material: faeces | place: Denmark | collected 2013-09 | reverse complement strand
GGAGCTTCCACACCTAAAGGGGCCAGGTTCAAAGCCGCCGCCTTTTCCGCCGCCGCTTTCGTCAACCTGACCGAGTTCCTCCTTCGCGCCATGAAAGGACTCCCTTTAAGATTGGATGGGAAGTGAGATTGATTTGAGCAACATTATTACTAATGATATTGCTCAAAATGGAGCAGACTTGGATAAGTGGGCCGGGAACCGGAAGTAGCTAAAGTATTTAATTGGAGTGTTTTTTCCAAAATAATTTTATGATGCCTCTTTGAATAAGGAAAGTAGGCAATAAAACAAGAATCAGGTAACCCACAAGATTTAAAAAATTCAGGAGGATAAGTGTTTCAGTATCTATGTCATTATAAACATAGCGGAATCGTTCAAAAAGAAGGCTAGCATATGAAGGAAGTGTAGTGAAGCCACTGAAATGTTGGAAGATAAACCAAGAAGTCAATACCAAGAACCAAACAATAGTAAAGATTCCGCATGATGCGAACCAACCGGGTTTCTTTTTTTCTTCTGGAGTAGCAGAATCGTTCATAGACATGTCTGTACGCTATCCATTTTTTGGACAAAGAACAACAAAAAAGCCCCTGACCCGGAGGCCAAGGGCTGAACAGGAGCGCTTTTCTGGGAGGATGCTACTGTACACGGCTGTAATGGCAATAAAAAACCGCCCGCGTTTCCCAACGTGGACGGCTAACGGAAAATAAAAAAGAGGATTTATCTATAGAATGAGATTTCGTCGTCTTCATCAGTAATACCTATACGTTCAAGTAATTTTTTCTCAACGTTTGCATCAATAATCTTATTTGCCCATTCGTTTACACTTTTAGTTCCATCCAGAGCTGCTGCAATTGACCACATTAGTGTATCTCCAGGTGAAAAAATAAACATTTTACGCTCATTCTCAAAATCAGCTTCTGTTAAATAATCATCAAGAGCTCTTTCAGCGGATTTCAAAGAAAAAGTTTTGTTATCTTTAATAGTATTTTCTATTTTTTTCTTAGCAGCAATATTTAATATAATAGTGATTGATTTAGGAGGATCTAAAAATGTATATTTCCCTTCACCCAAACTATTTATTTTTGAAAAATCATACACCACCCCCCAAAGCTCTGCAGAACTTGAATCTATAGGAAATATAATTGGGTTGTCATAAGTTTTATTTTTTTCTTTATTAACAGAAAGTGATTCCTGTGATTTTGTCACCTCTTGATTTAATACGCTTCTAGCCCATTCTTGAATATTGTCAAAAAGCCATGAATATTTTTCAGCCTCTTTTTCCCAACTTTCCCACTCTTCGTCCGATGAGGCAGTAATGGATTTTGCTGTTTTGTTTTGTCGGATCTTTTCTTCATTGAATAATATCTGAATTTCATTGATACATTTGGATGGTATGGGTTTTCCTGCCGAAAGCCAACCATTCACTGTTGAGATCGAGCGATTAAGCGACGTCGCCAACCAACTTCTGTCTTTTTTGAACATGGACAGGGTATTTTTTATGTCTTGCACAGACAAAGTCGATTTTTTTTCTCCATTTTCCATGCCTGATTGCTGGTTTTTTGTTGAACCATCTTCCATCATGGCAATATTCATACATGGTCATTGTTGTTCTGTCAATATCATTTCCGCGCTTGTAAAAATAATAATTGACTAATCTCGTTTTCAAGAGTAATCATTTGTTCATGGTCACGAAAGAACAGGACAGAACAGAGATATTCCTGACACGAAAGCAGTTGTCGGAAACATTAAAAGTCAGTGTTGTAACGATTCAGCGCTGGGACCGAGAAGGATGCCCAAAACTTGAAGTCGGTACAGCGATCCATCCGAAAGGCAGACGTCCTAGGTACCGTTTGTCGAAAGTTCTTGCTTGGTTGAAAGCAAGATCGGAACCGCACAGGCCTCTCGCCGACTCCTGAATACAAATTTTCCGCAGATTATGGAATGTGCCCAGTGGAGATGCTGTTCATCCAAACAAAAGCGGCCACCTGTTGGAGCAGGTGACCACCAAAACGGGCATAAGCCCGATCAACTAAAACGTATGACTACTAACACAATAAACAGAAGTCCGCAAGGCGAAAATGCCTTGATGTCGCAGAACGGTGTTGTACCGTTCCAGAATGCCGATCTTGGCTTTTCCGTCCGGACGGTCACCATTAATGAAGAACCCTGGTTCGTCGGCAAGGATGTGTGCGCAGCGCTTGGTTACGCCAATGAATCCAAGGCAATGAATGACCATTGCCGTGGGGTAACGAAACGTTACCCCATCCTCGACAGCCTCGGACGCACCCAGGAAGTTCGCATCATCAACGAACCGGACATGATGCGTTTGATCTGCGGCTCCAAGCTGGAATCCGCACAGCGCTTTGAGGCGTGGGTTTTTGAAGAAGTGCTTCCTTCCATCCGCAAGAGTGGTGGCTACATGGTCAGCCGTCCGGAAGAAACGCCGGAAGAGATCATGGCGCGAGCCATGATAATTGCCGGAGACACGATCAAAAAGCAGACGGAACGCTTGAAGCAGCTGGAAGCCGAACGGGAAAGGAACGCAGCCTATGTAATCTACGGGAAATCTGTAGAGGTATCAAAGGGCAGTAAGAAGGTGGGCACTTACGCAAAGATACTTACCCAGGGAGGAATGATCATTGGGGAAAGACGGCTTTTTGCTCTTCTCCGGGAGCTTGGAATCCTCGGCAAGGTGGGCGCGTATCACAATGAGCCCAGCCAGTATTGCATTGAAAGGGGATATTTCCAAATTACTCATAGAGAAATCGCACATACAAGCGGCATCAAGGAACCCAAGATAACGCCCTATCTTACACCCAAGGGCAGAATTTGGCTCACCAATAAGTTCTACAAGCTGTGGGACACGACTCCCGAAGTCTTCACGCCTTTTGTCGGGAAAGGGTCCTGCCTCCGCCCGGATATGAAGGACTATATAGCCTATGCAGACGTGGAGGATTAGATATGCCAACTATCGAATACGACGAAGAAACGGGCCTTATCTGGGCAGACGACCGCTGGATGACTTTGGACCAGGCGGGTGAGTATGCCGCCACGTTGCGGGAACAACTCACTGACTTGGAAGATGCCATGTTTGAAATGGGCCGTTCCCCACATGCAAAGAGCTGCGGGCCCAACCCTGACGGACACCATGACTGACCTGGAACCCGAACTGATTGATGTGCTCAAGCTACTCGGCTGGCACGAGCTTTAACAATGAAAATATTATGACCTACCCTGAATCAGAGTTTTACGACTGCAAGACCTTGGCCCTGATGTACGATTCCGACCGGGATGTGATCAAGAGGACCGTCCATGAGTTGAAGGACAAGGGGCATGTGATCGAGATCCTGTACTGGGGCAAGCAGGGGAAGATGAAGGTGCACGGCAAGCAGTTCCGCCGGGCGTTGCTCCGAGAATATGGAGAAGGAGGAGTGAACAAATGAATACCTTTTTCAAGTTCTTGGGGGCCTGCTCCTTTGGTCTTTCCGCTGCGTGCCTGTTCTGGCTGGCGGTGGAGCTGGACAACGCCGAGCTGCAGGCCGGCAAGAGCCCGCATTCCGGGTTTTGCCCGGAGTCTCCCACTCCCATGAAAGCTTTTGACGGCTTGGAAAAACCGTCCCGCCCTCACGGTATGAGGAAACAATGAGTTGGCCGGGGCCAGCGCCAACTGGTCCCCGGCCTGTTATCAATAACATGAATGTGAATACCAATAACATGAATACCCCTACAACAGAATCCCTGACTTTACAAGAGCAAGGACAGCAACTGTCCGTCCTGGGAGCGTTTGCCAACAGTGAACAGTTCCAGATGGCGAAGCAGGCCGCCGAGATGCTTGCATCTTCCAGCATGGTGCCGACCACCTACCAGAATAACTCCGGTTCTTGCTTCATCGCCCTGAATACAGCCCTGCGGCTGCGGATGGACCCTTTGATGATCATGCAGAATCTTTACGTGGTTCAGAACCGCCCGTCCTGGTCCGGACAGTTTGCCATTGCTCTTGTGAATATCTGCCCGAAGTTTTCGGCGACTTGGTTCGAGTACCGTAATGAAGAGGATTTTCAGAAGGGGGTGAGAATGTGTGCCCAGCTGAAAACGGGGCAGAATGTTTACGGAACCTGGATTACCCCGGAGATGGTGAAGGCCGAAGGATGGGGGAAGAAATGGCAGACGATGCCAGAACAGATGTACAAGTACCGTGCTGCGGCTTTTTTCGCCCGGACGAATTGCCCGGAAGCGTTGCTGGGCTTGAGTGTGGAGGGGGAAGCGGAGGACATGGCCGGCAAGAGCCAGCCGGATATTAAGCCGCCCCTGTTCAAGTCCAGGGAGATTTCCGGGGGCGACGTTGTGGATGCCGAGAAGGTTGCTGACTCTCCGCGGCAGCTGGGAGACGCGGAGGTTCCCGGCAAAGGCGACGTAGAAGTTCCCCCTCCCCATATCCGGCTGATGGAGGCTCTTTCCTGTACGGAAGAGCAACTGAACGCAGCCATTGCGAAGGCCAGCGGCGACAAGGTGAAGGGATGGCACGAACTGAATGACAAGCAGAAGGAAAAGCTGGCGGCCAATCCTGACAAGCTGCAACCCTTTATCGGATAGGAAGGAGACGACAACATGACCGATACTGTTGAAGATGTACGTAAAGGGCTGCCCTCCGCGTCCGCGTTTGGACGGCTGGCTTTATGCCCAGGCTCGTTTACGATGGAGAAGTCCTGTCCCGACGAGAGTTCCGAGGCTGCCGCAGAAGGCACGCTGTTGCACCGCTATATGGAGTATCTTCTTTTGAAGGATGATGCAGCCGAAGAAGGAATGGAGTTTTCCTGGCATGATTTTCTGAATAGCCGGGAGTATGAGTCTGCCGAGCTGAATCATGAGCAGGTGGAGCTTTGTGGACGTGCTCTGCGTCTGCTGAATGGTGTGAAAGAGAAGATCCTGGATTATCCCGATGCTTTTTTTTCTCTTGTATCCACCGAAGAACGCCGTTTTTTGTCCGACTGGATTGAAGGGGGCGAGTATTCCGGACAGTGGGACGCACTGTTCAGAGTTGGGTCGGATCTTCTGGTACTGGATTGGAAGTTTGGCCGCGTGGCTGTGGATTCCGCCGAGGCCAACCGTCAGCTTGAAGCCCTGGTTCCGCTGGCGGCTCAAAAAGCCAATGAAGAAGGGATTATTTACAACGGCATTTACGCGGCTATCATCCAGCCGCGGGTGGCTGGTCCGGCATCTGTTACGTTTTACGATGACGAGGCGATTAGCCAGGCCGAACAGGATTCTCTTGCCGTCGCCAAGGCGGCTATGGACCCGGACGCCCCGCGCTATTGCAGCGAGGCAGCCTGCCGGTATTGCCGGGCCAAGGCGGTGTGCCATGAGGCCGCGTCCATGGTGGAACAGGCTTCCCTGATTGCTACGGACCGGGATAAGTGGGAGCTGTTTTCCCCTGCCGAGAAGGTTCAGGCTTACCGCCTGGCGAAGACGGCAAAGAAATGGGCGGCTGCTGTGGATTACCGGTTTGAACAGGATGTGGCCGCCGGCCTGATTCCCGGTTTTGAGATGGCGCCCGGACGCACCAGTTTCACGGTGACGGATCCTTCCGGGGCGTTTTCCGCGCTGAATGCCGAGTTCCCGGACGAGGTGACGGCGGAAGCGTTTGCCGGGTGCTGCAAGGTCGGCATCACGGAATTGGACAGACTGGTTCACGCGGCCCGTAAAGCGGCGGATCCGAAGGCGACCACGAAGGCCAGCCGCGAATGGCTGCGGCAGTTGCTGGCGGAGTATGGCGAATCGAAAACCACGAAGGAATCCGTGAAGGAAGTGGAAGGAGGTGCGGCATGATGACCACATTGACCATTACCTTGCCCCACACGCCGCGGGAACTCTCGCCTAACGCCAAGACTCCCCTCACGCAGAGGGGAGCCATTGTGGCAAACAAGAAGAAGGTGTCTGCCAAACAACGTGCCCGGACGATGGCGTGGGCAATCACTTGGGAAGCCCTGAAGGGGCAGAAGTTTGTACCCACTCACTACCGGGTAATCTGGTATTTCAAGGGAGACCCGCCCGATGATGATAATGTCCTGTCACGCTGTAAATATTATAAGGACGGGGCGTGCAAGGCCATGAAGATTGACGACGGCCCCCTGCGTTGCCTGGGAATTGACCGGGTTTATGATCTGGCCCGCGCCGGCAAGGTGGAAATCGTGTTTGAAAGGAGGCTCGCATGAAACTGACGCCTGAACAGAAAGCTTTTTACGAATACGGAAAAGCAGTCGAAACTCTCGAAACCAGAATTGAAAGGATTCGCAATAACGCCCGAATACGATTTAAAATGGAATATCACGAGCTGCCACTTCAATTTCGCGGAGGCTTATGGGACGACTTTAAGTTGTACAATGTTATCGGTGACGTCCGCCGGAAGCGGGCCGCGTGCAGGGCGTGGGTGCCTTTAATCCATCGCGATTGCCACAACTGCGCTTACAAAAATATTAAAGCCGTGCCGGTTGTTTGTAACCCCTGCATCAACGAGGGATTTGCTGTCAACTGGGAGCCGAGAAAGGAGGGAGAGTGAATGAGCTACATCTTTTCGCGGGCGCTGGTGGAGGCATACTTGGAAGCGAGCTGCTCGGATTCCGCACCGTTTGCGCTGTCGAACTTGAACCCTATCCCGCAAGCGTACTGCTCGCCCGACAGAATGACGGCTTACTCCCGCCTTTCCCGGTTTGGGATGACGTACGAACCTTTGACGGACGACCGTGGCGCGGCCTTGTTGACGTGGTATCTGGAGGCTTCCCGTGCCAGGACATTTCAGCCGCAGGAAAAGGCGCCGGCATTGACGGCGCCCGCTCCGGCCTCTGGCGGGAAATGCACCGAATTATCAATGAAGTACGACCGGAATTCGCATTCCTGGAAAACTCACCTCTGCTTGTGGGAAGAGGACTTGCCAGAATCCTCGGTGACCTTGCCCGCATCGGGTATGATGCTGCATGGTGTGTGCTGGGAGCTGACGCCGTTGGATTACCCCATCGCCGCGCCAGATTATGGCTTCTTGCCCACCATGCGTGCATGTATCGCCAAATATGGACTGTGTTGGAAGAGAGCGGAGGAAGGCAAACCAAAAGGGAATTTGGAAGATTACCTGGCATATCTCTATGTCAGGAGCGGTGGGAAGCGAGTCAGGGGGATGTGTGTGTCAGCGTCTTTCGCCGCCCTGATGATGGGGTGGCCCCAGAAGTGGACGAGCTTAAAGCCCTTGGCAACGGGCAAGTTCCTGCAGTGGCGGCAACTGCATTCCGGGTTTTGCTTGGCAGATTCCAAGAAGGAAAGGAGGGGGAATGAAAGCCATTCTTGACGCCTGCTGCGGCTCCCGCATGTTCTGGTTTGACCGCCGCCATCCTGACGTGGTGTTCATGGACCGCCGGGAGGAAACGCACATGCTTTGCGACGGGCGAACCCTGGAAATCAAGCCGGACGTCGTCGGGGACTTCCGGAAGATGCCTTTCAACGACGGGGCGTTTCGCCTTGTGGTATTCGACCCTCCGCACTTGATTCACGCCGGGGAATCATCCTGGCTGGCCAAGAAGTACGGAAAACTGGACCAGAAAACCTGGAGGGAGGATTTGAAATCCGGCTTCCGGGAGTGTTTCCGGGTTTTGGAACCGGGCGGCATTCTGGTGTTCAAGTGGTGCGAGGATCAGGTTTCAACCGCGGAAGTTCTGAAACTGGCCAGCCATGAACCTTTGTTCGGACACCGCCGCGGGAAGACCGTCTTCCTGGTCTTTATGAAATCTACAACCCCCAACTGACGCTTTTTTGATATGGAATACATGAACATCCCAACAGCCTTGTTTTCCAGCCCTGAATTCATCGGAGCTGAACCAATCCAGCGCGCTACATGGATTGCCCTGTTGGCGTGGTGCTGCACCCAAGAGAACGGCGGAATCATTGAGGGGTGCCGCTCCTGGGGCATGCGCCGCTGGATGCAGACCTGCGGGGTGATGGACAAGGAAGTCATGAACGGCGGGGAACTTTACCACTTCGACGGAGACAACCTTGTTGTTTTTGGCTACCCCGGAGGCGTACAAGAGCTTCTTGAGCGAAAGCGAGTTATTGCCCGCGAAAATGGCAAGCTCGGAGGGCGCCCCAAGAAAACCCATGTTGAAACCGACATGGAAACCGAAGAGAAACCTACGTTGGTTTCTGAATTAACCGACGTAGGAACCGAAATAGGAACCAATGTAGGGGCCAACATCCAAAACCGGAAGAAAGAAAGAAAGGAAGAAAGGAATATAGGGGGAGAAACTACTACGGTGGACAGTACACCGGGGGAAGAAGCGCCCGCTGCTCCTGTGCTGCCTGCCCAGTCTTTCCCGAACCGGGAACGCCTGAACGACGTCCGGGGGATGCGCTGCGCCGACAATCACGCGGATCTGGGGGCTTCTCCTAGTGCCGCCAGGTTCATGGCTGCCTGTTTGGAAATCAACCCTTCATGGTCCCGGACAATGCCAACTGCCATTGAGCAGGCAGCCGCGCTTGAGGCGTACCGGTCTGCACAGGGCCGGGTAACGCCACGAGACATGGAGATGTTGAGGGATTATTACGCGTCAGGACTGACGGAGGACTGCAAGAAGAAAGCTTTTTGGCGCCCGGACAGCCGTAAGAAGTTTTGGGAGTGCTTCGGCGACGTTTTGACGCATGCCGATAGGTGGGCGAAGGAAACACGCTGGAAGCCGGCATCCGCTCGGAAGAAGCCAAAACCCGAAGAACCACGGCAGCCGGAAGGGCCTGTTGTGGATGTCGTGGACGCTGCGGCAGAAATTGCATCTCTACGGGAGGAAATGGGAATAGGAGGTGACGAATGAATATCAAAGACAGGAAGATGCTGCACCTGATTGTGCTGGCGGGAGATTGCGCCGCTTGCGGGGTGACGCCTCCGCTCCAGCCTACCATGTGCGCCGTGATGCGGCTGCTGGGGCTGCTGGGAGCCATGACGCTGGCAGAGCTGGCTAACGTTATCCCCTGTTCGGTTGAGGCACTGCGCCAGCAGTTAAGCCGCCTGATGCGTTGCGGACTGGTGGCCAAGAAGGTCGAAAAGCGCGACGGAAAGCCCGTGGGCATGTACAAGCTGACGCCCAGCGGCACCATTACCCTGCAAGGGTGGATGGCTGATACGGAGAAGTTTCTTAAGAGAATACAAACCCAACCAGAAAGGAAATAGAACGATGGAAATGCTGAATACGAAGCAATACGAATTGGCGCATGCCGTAGCCGCAGGGGAAGACCATGTGGAGGCGTACATGCGCATTTACGGGGCGAGCCGGGAGACGGCGGGCAAGAATGCCAAGAAGACGCTGACCAAGCCGGAAGTGGCCAAATTGCTGGAGGATCTGCGCGCTGCCGACAAGGCGAGCGTGGAGATGATTAAGCGGGAGCTGACGGCAGAACTGCTGAAGGACAGCCGCAATGCAACTCTTCCCTCCCGCGACCGATTGGCCGCGCGTGCGCAACTGGCTAAGATTTACGGGCTGGAGAAGTCAAACGTTCATGTTTCCACAGATGACGAGTTCCGGCAGACGATTATTCAGGCAGCCAAGGGGGAACCCTTGGTGAAACCGCAGGTAAAACAGTGAGTTTAGAAGAGTTTCGGGAAAATGGCGGTCATTTCGGTAGCCAACATTTTTTTGTTAAATATTTTATTGAATAGGAGATTAAAATAAATAGTTTTTAATTATAAAGAAACTTAATATTTTTTCTTGACTTTCACATGAGAAATATTGTATGTTATTCTCCTAATGGAAGACATAACTTTTACTGTTATAGGACCGTCTTACGAAAATGGGAAAAACGGTGGATTGAATCAATGTATACTTATTTTAAAAAAAGATACTCCTCCCATTCTTCTTGTTGATACAACATATGCGAATGAAGGAAGCTCCCCTATTGACAAAGAGACCGGGAAGCATATTCAAAGAAAAATAGAATGGCAAGACCCGGAGACACGCAAGTGCTATAGATCAATTATTCTTCAAACTTGGTAATCAACAATTGATTCAAAGAAAGCTACTCCGCGCCCTGCTTCTTCCTAGAGGCAGGGCGTGTTTTTTAGTCTCCCCATCCATGTGACACCGTCACACTTGCGCGGGCGTGCTCCAGTTCTCCATGATATGGAGCATGAACCTTGATTTTTTGGGAGCAGAGCAGAATTTCACCGTGCTGGCGGGCTGCCAGCCGACTTACAGGCTGGATTTCATGGATGATTCCGGGAATGCCCTTGTGCTGGATAACGTGACCTTTGACGGCGTCCTCACAGCACCGGATGGCACGGAACGAGCCCTGGACATTACCCAGGCGGAGAGCGCCAATACGCTGATGATGGTGTTCCCCATGGTGGATGTGGGCGTGTATCTGTACGAGCTGCGGGCCACCAGCGAGGGCGGAGACCGCCTGCGGCTGGCTTATGGACGGCTGGGCGTGATGGGCACCAATCTGGAGCTTGCCCGCGTGGAGGACGATACGGAGGTGCGCCGGCTGGCTGTGAGGGTTCCCGGCAACGCGGCGGCTCACTGCATGCTGGAATGGCGGGCGGTGACGGATGCGCAGCGAGCGGCCCAGGACGCGGCGGATTCCTCCAGGGAGGCCCAGAAGGCTTTGGGCGAGATGGAACAGGTGCGGAAGGAGGCGGAAGATGCCGTGAAGCGGGCCCAGGATGCCCTGGGCAAGCTGAACGCGCTGGACGCCAAACTGGCGGAGGTGGAAGGGCACATTACTTCCGCTATCGTGCCGAACCCGGAAACCAACACGTGGTGGATTTGCGGGAGCAATACCGGCTACCAGGTGACGGGAGATCCGGGCAAGAGTCCCAGGCTTTCCGCTGTCGGGACATGGATGATCTGGAATGTGGAGACGCAGGAGTGGGACGATACGGAGGTTTCCGCTGCCGGAAAGGACGGCCACAGCCCGTATGTGAATGCCGCGGGCCATTGGTGCACCTGGAACGTGCTGACGGGCGAGTATGAGGACACGGGGCTTGCCGCCGCCGGAAAGGACGGTGTTGACGGGGCCAGGGTGCGCCGGATTATTGTCCCCGACAAAGACCATATTCCCCGGAGCGGGGAGACCTGCAACGGAGGGTTTTATTATTATTGCCCCTGGTATGATGATGAAGAGAATCGCCATTTTGACGTTTACGCCTGGCTTGAGTCTGACGACGGTTCCGGGAGCTGGGTATGTGTGGGCGAAGCCAATGATATTGCGACGGCGGAGATTTACGGCCTGGTGCGGTTGGGAACGGATACGACCGTGCAGGACGGGGCGCCGGTGGGCAATGACGCTTCCGGCCAGATGAGCGTGCCCCGTGCGGATTTCACGACGCCGGGCACGGTGAGGCCCGCGACGGCGGATGTGCTTGCAGACGGCGGGGCCGTAGGGTTTGACGCGGAGGGGCGCATGGTGGCCCAGGCTGCGGCTTATGGCCGCTATGGGGCAATGAAGCCTTCGACCAGCAGTGTACCCGGCACGTGGTGCATCGGCATTAACAACGACGGCACGGCAGGGGTTAATTGGGCCGGGCTGAATAGCGCGGGCGTCGTCAAGCTGGGCAGCCAGTTCGGGCAGAGCAATCCGATTCCGTACCAGCAGGGGGTTGGGGCTACGGAGGATCACAAGCTGGCTAATAATCTGGTGTATGGCGGAGCGTTGCAGCACATGAGCCCGTCGGCATGGGGCAGCAGGCACATGGATTGGCTGGACAGCCAGATGAGAGAGACGCCGCAGTGGTTTGGAGACGCCTATTATTTGGGGTTGGCGACGTCCGGCCAGTTTGCGCAGAGCAAGGAACGCGGGCTGGAGCTTGAGAGCGCCACGGCGGATTTAATGGCCGGGGTTTATCTGGCTTCCTCGTTGGGCAATCCGATTGACGGGACGGCGGCGGATGCCAGGGGCAACGCGGTTCCCACGGCGGCGCAGACGGCGGATTACCTGTCCCGGTTTTATTACAACAAGAGCGAGGTGTTCACGAAGGAGGAAACCCGCAAGCATGTGGCGGAAGAGCTGAAGCCTTACGCCACGCAGAGCTGGGTTGAGGGGAAAGGCTACGATACCGCGACGAGCGTCAACGGCAAGCTGGCCGGGTATATTCCCAAGTCTCCGCGGGTGGAGCGCATCGAGGTGTTGACCAGGGAGGAATACAATAAACTGACCGCCCGAGACGCCAAGACCCTGTATATTATGGCAGCGAGTGTTGCATCCTGATTTTTTACGGCTATGAGAGTGACTAACGGAACGAGATTTATCAACAGTTTTGTGGAGGATGTTTGCCTGGGGGATTTGGCGGTGAGCCATGTTTGCCTGGGGGATAGCCAGCTTTACCCGGAAGATACGTCCAGCATGCGGAGGCTGACGGTGGAGCTGCCGGCGGCAGGTACGCTGGAGCGGGCTTATTGGGTGCACGCGGTGGCGGCCGTGCAGAATCTGGTGACGCCGAAAAGGTATATGCAGCTGACGGTGGGAGGGGAACGGTACATGGTGCATTCTTCGTTTAATGCGCTGCCTTCCGTGATGTTCGAGTCCAACGGCGTGTTTCTGTTTTACCCGGACGAGGGGGCTTCCCTGCATTCCGTCAGCCCGGGGGATTCCGTGGAGGTGAAGGCCGTGATTCCCGTGATTGACGACGCGCCCCTTTCCATCCGGGAGCAGGACGGTTCCGGGAGTCGCAGTTATTCCCTTCCGTTTTTGCCCGGCACTGGATTGTTTGTTCAGTGGACGAAGGGACAGAAGAAGAAGAGCGCGGGAACCCGTTTCACTCTGTCCGGTTCCGGCAGCGGCCTGGCCCATATCCAGGGACAGGGGCAGAAGAACGGGCATGGACGCGGCGAGACGGTGAGTTCCGTAGCGTGGCCGTGGGCCTGCCGTGTGGTGAACGGTTCCACCCATTCCTGGCTGAATGCTTTTGTTGACGGAGATACGGGGATGCTCCTGACGATGCAGGGGTTCAATTCCTGCAATGCGCTGATGGGCCGCCCGCGTTATCCGGCTTTCATCAGGACGTTCCAGCTTAAAATTTTATCTATTTCCTGAAAATGCAAACGAGAACATGCTTCAACGGAGGGGAACAGAGCCCGGAACTGGCGGCACGGTGCGACCTGGACGCCTATATGCGCGGATGCCGGGTGTTGGAGAATTGGGAGGTTTCGCAGATGGGGGGCGTGAAGCGCCGCCGCGGGATGCGTTTTTTCGCAGACGCCTTGAGCGAGCATAGCCGTCTGGCGCCTTACGTTTATTCCTATGCGGACGCTGACGGCCTGCGCTTTCTGGTGGAGATTGCCGGCGACGTGGTCAGGGTGCTGGATATGGAGGGCGCCGAGGCGGCCCGGTTTACGGACGGCGAGGACGGGATGGATTTTTATTTGGATCCCGATACGGTGCGGTGGCGCCAGTTGAATGCTTTGTTGTATCTGACTACGCAGGATAACCGCCCCATGGTGCTGAAGAGGGACGGTGACGGCGTCTGGACGCTGGAGGCATGGGAGTTCAAGCATCATCCCTGGCGGTACGTGAATGAGAAGAGGGATCATTTTTTGACGCTGGCCTGCACCCCCGTGACGGGAGGCATGCGTTATACGGTGGAGTTCGACCCGGAGGAAGAACCCGGGGAAAGTTCCCTTGAAAGTATGGATCTGCTGCGGGCCAGTTTCTGGCTGGAACAGCAGGAGGCGTTCGCCAAGGGGGGAGATCTGCGCCGGAATGTCATTATCGCGGACGGATTGCGGACAGCTTCCAAGGGGGACCGCCTGGCCGTCCATACCGATACCACCGTCAAATACTATATTTGCAAGCAGACGCTTTCCGCGGATGTGTACACGGAGGGGCTGGATGAGCCCGCCTGTTATCCCGATTGTTTTGTAGAGGCGGAGAATTTGGACGGGTTTGAAGGAGTGACGCCCGTTTATTCCGTCAAGGATGTGAACGGGAACGGTTTTGTGGATAAGGGCACGAAGGTGGCCATCAAGTCCGGCTACTGGGAGTATTTCACCTGCATCCGGGATTTTACGGAGGCGGATATGGTGGATATGGGCACGGGGTTCGGGGATTATCCGGGTTATTTCGTGCGCGGTCTGGCCGTGGGTAATGCTCTCACCTGCCGGGGGAAGTGGGAGTTTTATTGTTCCGGTCTGTGGTACGGGAGCTATGAGGTGCGCAAGTGCTATGATTCCGGCGATTTGGGAAGTGATTGGGAGACGGCCGGCACAAGCTTTTCCCGGATTGGGGAAGCGAGTAATACGCAGTTGACGGGGGACGAGAGCGACGAGGAATGTTTCCTCCGCCTGTTTCTGACGCGCAGCAAGTTCATGGGGGATTCCCTGGCGTCCGGCTTCCCGGCGGATAGCTGCGGGAACCGGCTGATTGTTCCCGGCTACCGTCATGATATGGTGCTGCGGGCGGTGCCCACGCTGGATGATGCCGGAGAGGTGGCCGCCGTGGAATGGTCCTGTGAAGACAAGGTTCCCGTCGAATGGGTGGGGCGCCGGACGGTCCACAACTGGAGCTGGGCGGCCTTTTCGGAACGCTACGGGTTCCCGCTGCTCTGTGAGGTGTACAATCAGCGGCTGGTGTTCGCTTCCACGCGGGAACAGCCGCAGACTGTCTGGATGAGCCGCACGGACGATTTCAATAATTTTTCCACCGGGGACAGCGATGACGCGGCTTTGGCGCTGACGATGGCCACTTCATCCCAGAATCCGGTGTGCTGGATGAAAGTGCTGGATTACCGTCTTGCTTGTGGTACATCGGAGGCCGAGTGGATTATTTCCGCCGGGTCCAGGCAAGGAAGCATTACTTCTTCCGACAGGCAGATTGAAGCACATGGACATATTGGTTCCAAAGCTATTCCCGCCCTTCTGTCTTCCGAAAAGATTCTTTATATTGAGCGGGGAGCGAACCGTTGCCGTGAGTATGGATATTCGTTCGAGATTGATGGGTTCCGTAGTAAGGATTTGACCGTGTTGGCCCCTCATATTCTGCGCGATCACGGAGGCGCGAAGCATGGCACGTTGTTGACTAATCCCGATACGGTGGCGGTGTTTGTGCTGGCGGATGGTCAACTCGCCTTGTGCACTTACAATACGATGCACGAGGTCAACGCGTGGCACCGATGGATTACCGACGGACGCATTCTTGCCGTCTGCGCGATGCCGGACGGTTCCCGTTCCGACCGCCTGTTCCTGATTGTGAAACGCGAGACGTACACGGCCGCGGGGGATTTGGCGGACAGTTCTCTTTATATCGAGGTGGTGGACGACGATTCCCCCTACGATGATGTGGGTAATGATTACGTGTCCACGCTGCTGACCAACGCCTTGAGCAACCCCCTGGAAACACGGGTGGAGAGAAATCCGAAGTTCCCGGTAGCCGTGCTCTTTGGACAAGATTGCCTGACCGAACCGCTGCGGGTGACTGGAGACGGCGAGCAATGGGTTCCCGTGGCCAGCAACGCCCCCGTGATGACGAAGGGCTGGCACGAAGTGATTACGGTGAACCGGTGGCAGTATGAGCATGTGGTGGGGCTGCGGTTCAGCGGTCCTGCCGGGTGTGAATTTTTGGCGATGCAGGGATGATGAACGCATTGGAACAGGCATGGGACGTGTTGGAAAGCATCAAGCCAGGATTGTACGGGGAACATATCCGTACGGCTCTGGACATGGGCGGCATTGTTCATCTGGCCCCGGATTGCGTGTACATGGGCGTTCCGCGGGATCCTGTGGACGGGGATGACGCGCATACGTTTCTGGTGTTGTTTGTGTGCGGCATTGGGGCGCGTATCGGCGTCCAGGCGGATTACCTGCTGGGGCTGGGGTACACGCACGTGGTCTGGTGCCGGGAGGTGAAAGGCTACGGTCCCCAGGGGTTGCAGAAACACCGCATGGGGAAGTTTGCCCGGCTGGCGCAACGGTTGAACGGAGGGTAACGATGAGTAAGCATTGGTACGAGAATTGCTGGACAAGCCAGGAATGGAGGCTGAGTCATTTGTATTGGATTGAGCGCAAGAACGGTCCTCCATGCCGCTTCCGTTTGAACTGGGCCCAGCAGGAATTGCACCGTAACTTGTGGCACCGCAATAATATCCTGAAGGCCCGCCAGCTTGGGATTTCCACCTATACGGCCATGTTGATGCTGGATATGTGCCTGTTTCGGGAAGGGTTCCATTGCGGCATCATCGACAAGACCCTGCCGGATGCCCAGGAGAAGATGGGCAAGATTTCCTTTGCGTTCCATGCTTTGCTGGATCCTCCCGTCAACGGAGAAGAGTTCGTGGAAGACGAGTGGGAGCGGGAACAGATCAATACGTTTGCCCGGCAGCTTTTTGTGAGCGCCAAAGGGAGGATTTCAGCCACCAGGGCGGAGTTTGCCACGGGCAGCAATATCCGGGTGGGAACCAACCTGCGAGGCGGCACGATGCAGTTGCTGCACGTTTCCGAGTTTGGCTATGTGGCTATCAATGACCCCAAGAAGGCGTTGAAGATTCTTTCCGGCGGGATTAACACGGTGGGACGCGACGGCGTGGTGATTATGGAATCCACGCATGAAGGAGGCAAGTATGGCGAGAATTACCGTATGACCAAGGCGGCCATGGAGAATGTGGGGCGTACCCTGACGCCGCTGGATTTCAAGTTTTTCTTTTTTCCCTGGCATAAACAGTCGGAATACCGGGTGGACGAAGGGGATCCCCTCCGTTTGAACAACCAGCACCGGGAGTATTTCGAGGGGCTGGCCAAGGAAGGAATTAGCCTGGATGAGGGACAGAAACGCTGGTATTTGGCCCAGTGGAATACGTTTGGCTACCTGGTGAAGCAGGAATACCCCAGCACTCCGGCGGAAGCGTTTGAAACGCAGGTGCACGGAGCTGTGTACGGCGCCCAGATTTCCATGCTGCGGGCTCAAGGGCGTCTCAAGCAGCAGTTTGAGCCCGACGATACACGTCCGTTGTACGTGAGCTGGGATATCGGGCTTTCCGACTACATGACCCTGTGGCTGATTCAGCCGGGAGGGGACGGCAAGTTTTACGTGCTGGACCATTATTCCGCCAGTGGAAAGGAACTGGCGCATTACATCGGCGTCGTGCGCGGATGGGAGGCCCGCTGCGGGCAGAGCATCGCCGCCAATTTCCTGCCCCATGATGCGGCCAAGCGGGACTGGGATCTGACGAGTTTCGATCAGAGGCTGGAAATGCAGGGGCTGGTGTGCCGGGTGGTTCCGAGGACCAGCGATATTTGGACGGGGATTCACGTCACCCGTCAGTTGCTGCCTCATTGCGTGTTCCATGAAAAGTGTTCAGAACCTGTCATGGTTGACGGCGTGGAGTATATGAGCGGCGTGAATGCCCTGGAGAATTACCAGACGCTGCCTCCGGGAGCCAATGGCCGGGTGATTTCGATGCCGCTGCACAATGCCTGTTCCCATTCCGCAGACGGGTTCCGGACGTTTGCCGAAGCGTATGCGCATGGTTATGTCGAGAAGACGGGAGCACGGGCGCCCAAGAGAACCGAACAGAGAAGTGGCATGCGCAAGGGGATGGCCAGGGGCGTTCCGTGGGCAAAGTAATTTTTTTGTCCGTGTGACACCGTCACGCTTTCTTTCCGTCCGCGGGCATGTGAAATCATGATACATGATCATCAACACCACTGCCGGCAAGACTTATGCCGTCACGCCTCAAACGGATTGCACTGTTTCCACTACGGACGGTGTCTTGATTGCTTCCTGCGCGGCAGGGGAGCAGACGCTTTTTGTCGCCCCCGGCGCGGAAGTGGAAGTGAGTGACGATTCCGCCCTGGTCACGGAGTCTTTTAAGGGCGCCCCCGCCGGATTGTCTGCCGTCTGGGGCTCCATTAAAAAAGTTTCCGCCTCTCTGTCTTCCAAGCTTAATGTTTCCACATTCAACGCTCATCAAGCTAATACTACTATCCACGTTACGGCTCAAGAGCGTGAGAAGTGGAACAGCAAGCAGGATAACCTGACGGATGAATCAGGTAATATGACGCTGGCCGGCAATATCACCGTCGCGGGAGGCACGTTTGACGGGACCGTCAACGCCAACGGCGGCATCAACATCCCGCTGGCCGTGGGGGCGGTAACGGACACGGCGGCGGTTAATCGCTTTTATGCGTTGGGATTGGCCGGTGCTATGTCGGCGTTGGTTCAGCCTATATACCTTAATTCCAGTTCGATCACAGTCGCGGGTTCCATTTCTAAAGCTTCCAACGGTACTCTTGCCGGGTTGATGCAACGTTTTTCAGTGGGCGCGGCTTCTGCCGATTCCAATGCGTATGGGTCAGCGGTTATTCCCCTGATAGGGCCTAACGGTCAATTTAATTACAGTTCCGTGTGCGGATTTTCCCTTGCGGTCAACGCGACAGCCTTCGCTAAATTTACTTTTGGCTTAGGCCGCGGCTCAAAAACCAACAGAACCGGGTTGACGATGGATTCTTATTCCATGATTCCGGGCGATAATCTGGCCGTCAACTATGGGGAAATCGTCGACGTTACCATCAATACTCCTTACGATACTGTCCGCAAGGGGTATGAAATCAGAGTAAGGGAAATCTTTTATGTATCGTCCGTTGGACACTGGCAGGTGAAGACGACAACCGTATTTCTTCCGGTAGGCCATAATGAGCTGATGCCACAGGGGCTGAACAGGCTTATTTTCATGCAGAGCGGACCACCGAGTATAGAAGAGCGGGAGGAAAAGGCGGCTCTTTATATGGAGCTGGGAGGCGGCAGTACCAATACCCTGTTCAAGATAGCTTCTCTCCGCGGCTTCATCGCTTTCGAGGCAGGAACAGGCGTAAGCACCCTGATTATCGACGCGCGCAATGAGAAAACATATGCCCTTTCAGCCGACGCGGGCACAGGCACCAGGCACCTTTATGCCAATGGATTGACCAATCCAACCTATCACGCATTGGAAGCAATGGCCGTCAATGCTATTGAATCCGAGGAAACGGCGGATTTTGAAGATATTAACATACCTCTCTAATCATGAACGACGCAGAAATACAAATTCAGTTCCCGCGGCCCGGCAACTGGCAGGAATTCACGTTGACGGCCATTTATCAGGACGCTGGAGGTTACACCCGGACAGACCGCTACACAGCGGACGAGATACCAGCGGAACAGGCTCCGGCAATGGAGTCCGTAGTTGCTGCGCTGGTGGGATTGGGTGAGGACTGGCAAGCCGTCCAGGTATGGGCAAGGCTGGGAAAAGATGTCCTGACCCTTGCGGAGGATGGTGCCTATACAATGATTGATGCGGTATCTTTGACCGTTGAGGCCGTCCATGCGGAGACCAAAGGCCGCAGGATTTTTACAGTCTCGGACTACCCGGCTTTTATCCTGACCGACCCCGCCGCCGTGGAGTTTTTCAATTACTTCACTACCTCTACCAATAACAACATAATCATATGACTACTAATAATCAATGCAATCATGCCGAGGCTATCGCCAGAGAAATGCACATGTACTATGCAGCCCAGGCACACAATGAGTCCAACACTCCAATCCCTCACTGGGCAGACCTGACGGAAAACGAACAACAAGGATGGATTGCCGTAGCAAATACTGCCCTCCCGATCATCGGTAAGCATGCGCTGGAAGATGTTCGGGCCTATCTCGGCCTCAAGGCTTCCGGCGCGTCCACTTGGTGGAAAAAGGTTCTGCTGGGCTTGGCCTACGCCGCTGTTGGTGCTCTTGGTTTTTCCCTGTTCCAGGGCTGCGGCCATTCCGTGGACGTGACGCCGGAAAAGACGGTGGTCTGTAAGGACGGATCCTGCCTCGTCATTGAGCAGGGGCATATTTCCTACAGCCAGGCCCAGCCGGAAACGGACGTTCCGCCCGTTGTTCAGATCGTACCTTCCAAGAAATAAGGCCATGTGTAAGCTCTCCGAAGTACCGGCGCGTTTCCTGGATTTTGCCAAGGCTTCCCCCGTGTTTGCCTGCGTCCTGATGTCGCTGACGATATGCGGCGGGGCATGCTGGTACATCGGGGAGGTGGTCAGCCACCACAATGACCGCCTTTGTGATCTGATGACCATGCAGACGCAGGCCCAGGTGGAGACGGCCAAGGCGATTCAACTGCTTGCCGTGCGCATCGAAAACATAGAAAGGAAGCTGGAAAAGTGAATGAAGAACAATTCTTTCTGTCGTTAGCGGCCATTTTATCAGCAACAGTTTTGGGATTTACCCTCATGTGTATAGGGGAACCTGGATATGGTATCGGGGTATGGCTCACTGCACTGGCCATTCTCTTGTACTTTTCTCGGTGCGGACGATAACACCAACTGTAAAGTTTTTCTTACAAGTTCCCTTTAGTTAATAATCAATAGTTTCCGCATGCCTACCCTGTACATACTCATTGTGGACGAACCCGGAAAGGAGCAGTGGATGAAAATTTTTCTTACCGAAAGAGACGCCGCTTTTTTCCTGGCTCAATTCAATGAGTGGCATTTGCATGCCAAGTGTCATTGCTACACCGTGGAAGGCAAGCGGCTTGTGCAACTTATCGACAATCTGAACGAATGAATACTATAGAAAGAAAGATGGCCGCGGCTATCCTCCGGTTTGAAGACAGCCGCGTTACCGGGCCGGATTCCCTGCGCGTTTCCCGCCTTCCCGCCGCCGACAAGGGCGGCAAGTGGGAGATTTGCGGCATTTGCGACGGCATTGAACCGGACGTGTTTAACAGATTGAAGGCCCTGCTGGATGCCGGAAGGCGTGAAGAGGCCTGGGAGGGATGTCTCCAGTACGTCCTGGATAATACCGCAGCCGTGCGTTCCTGGCTGGGTTCCGCCGCTTATCCTGGCGTTGAATTCATCCTGCGGGATCATTATTTCAATTCCGGGAGCAGGAATACCGGGAAGATTTTGCAGCGCGCGCTGAATATTCACGGCGCCGGGCTTGTGGTGGACGGGATTGTCGGCCCCAGGACCAGGCAGGAGTTGCAGGACCAGCTGGCCGCCACGGGTGAAGCGGTGTTCCTTATCGCCCTGCAGGAGAAGCGTCAGGCGTTTTACCGTTCGTGCAAGCAGTTTCCTGTGTTCGGGAAGGGTTGGTTGAACCGCTGCGACGATGCGTTCAGCGTGGCGCAGGAGCTTGTTTAGGTTTTCAATTAGTAAACGATTATGGGATTCACCGGAGCGTTAATCAGTGCAGCCTTGAGTGTGGGCGGGAGCTTGTATAGTTCCCACCAGCAGAAGAAGCAGCAGCGGGCCGCAACCGTAGCAGCCCAGGAAGCTGCCAAGCGTAACGTGAGCGTGGGCGTCAGCGCCGCCGATCCCTCGCAGATTACAGCCGATGCCGGTGAAAACGAAGAAGTCAACCGTCAGAACGCCAACAGGCGCCGTTACGGCATGGCCCGGACCGTCAATCCCGGCGGCGTGCTGGGTTCTTTGACCGGCGGACGCAAAACCCTGGGAGGATAACATGGAAGCCGATTATTACAGAATTGCCCAGTCTCTGTTCAGCAGGGCGAATTACGAGTGGAGACGGTATGTCCGGCATGTGCTGCCAAAGCTGATACCGGCCGCAGACCTGGCGGAGATGGAGGACGACGGCATGCCGGAACGTGTTTGTGCCCGTGCCAAGACCGGCGTGCTGAAGCTGGCCAGCGCCCACCTCAATTATATTACGCCGCGCGGTCAGAATTGGTTCAAGTACGATGAATGGGAAGAGATTACCGATGACGAACAGTTCTGGCTGAAGGGAGCGGCGCAGATCACCCAGAAGGAACTGGAGGCAAGTAATTTTTACACTTCATTCATTGCTACGGTTATTGACCGTATCGGCACGGGCACGGGGCTGATGATGTCCGAAGAGAATATCAAGAAAGGCTCGCTTGTGTTCACTCATGTTCCTGCCGGCACTTATGGTCTTGCGGAGAACGAGGATCACGAGATTGACACGGTGGTGCGCAAGTTCAAGTACACCGCCCACCAGGCTGCTGCCGCTTTTGGAGAAGATGCTTTAAGCGGCGCTATTAAAGACGCCTTTGGCGATCAGACGCGAAGGTACACGCAGCAGTTTGAGATTTGGCATCTCGTTCTTCCCCGGGACGTGCCTCCGATGGGCAACAGGAACCTGCCGCCGGAACAGATGAGTTGGGCGAGCGTGTATCTGGATCCGGCGGAACAGCACATTATCAAGGAGAGCGGCTATTACGAGTTTCCCTACATGGGTACGCGCTTCATTAAGTATGGAAATGATGTATGCGGAGAAAGCGCCCTGGCTCCCATTGTGGACACGATTGAAGACAGCTTGCTGATGCAGGAAGCCATGAAGGTGGCCGGACAGGCGGCGGCCTTTCCCCGTGTGCTGCTGACTTCGGACATGGTGGACGAGGTGGACATGAGGGCCGGGGGGATGACGGTCCTTCGTCCGGAGGACATCAAGAGCGGGCTTCCAAGAGAATGGGCCACGGCCACGGAGTACACGGTGGGCAAGGATTTGCTGGAGATGTACAATGCCGAGATCGACGATGCCCTGTTTGTTTCCGTCCTTCAGGCAGTCAGCCAGGTGGAACGCCAGATGACGGCCCTGGAAGCCAATCTGCGCGATAATGAGCGGATGATGACTTTTACCCAGAGTTTTACGCAGTTTACGTCCGATATCCGCCCAATGATGGAGCGCGTGTTCTGCTCCCTGGAACGCCTGGGCAAGTTTCCAGAAGATGGAAAGCCGCAGGGATTGTTTGTGCCCCTGGACGAGTACGGAATCAAGATGAAGATTCTGGCTCCCGGAGTCAAGTACATCAGCAAGATGGCCAAGGCGCTGGAACGCTACAAGTTGAGCGGGCTGGTGGAGACGCTGGGACATGCCGTCAATCTGGCCCAGACGACGGGAAATCCCGCATGGATGGATCCGTTTGATGAAAATAAGTCTATCCGGTATATCGCCGACGAAACCAACGTGCCGGTGGAGTGCATGCGGAAACCCAAGGATTTGAAGGCTCTCCAGAAGAAGCGTGAGGAAGAAGCCGGCGCGATGCAGCAGGCCAAGATTGCCCAGATGATGGCCGCCGCCAACCGGGACAATGCCGGGGCCGCCAGCCAGGAAAGCAACCTTTCAGCATAACAACCATGAGAAGGAATACACAGCAGGAAGAGACGAAGCGGAAGCTGGCCCAGCGCCGGCGCATTTTACGGGAAGGCATTTCCGACGAGGCCATGAAGGTGTTGAAAGAACATTTCGAGATAGGTCTTCCGGTGTTTCTGTTTGCCGACAAGCAGGGCATTCCGTTGAGCGGAGACCCCCAAATGCTGACGCTGATGGCTGCCAGGCGCGACGGGCAGCTTCATGTGATCAAGTGGCTGGAGCAGGAGCGTTCCAGGACGCCGCTTGAAGACAGTTCTACAACCACCAATAATTAAATATTATGCACCATATCATTACCATGCGAACGACCGTGCTGCGTTATCCAGAACCTGCGGATGCAGGAGGCGGACAACCGGCAGCAGATTCCAATCAGGCGCCCCAGGGCGGAGCCCCCGCGGCCCAGCCTCCGCCCCAGAATACGGATGGAGGCAATCAGCCCCTGCCCGGAGAGGGCGGAGATCCGGCCCCGACACAGACGCCAGATCCGAACAGCGCCCCCAGTGACGTGAATCCTTTCGATTTTACGCTGGAGGAATCCCCTGATCCGGCCCAGCCTCCGGCAAACGGAGACCCCGGAGACGAGTATGTTTTGGAATTGGGCGAGTCTTTTACCGGAACGGATGAAACCCGTTCCATGATTGCCTCCCATGCCAAGGCCAACGGGATTGCTCCCGATGCCGCCGGGGCGTTCGTCACCCAGGTGTGCGATTCCCTGCTTGCCTCCCAGCGGGAGGCGGACAGGCAGGCTCTGGAGTCCCTGAAGAACGAGTGGAAGGGTGAGTTTGAGGGGAATATGGCCGCCACCAAGCGCTTTATTGCCGATGCGGTGAAGCGAGGGGGGATGAGCAGGGAGGATGCCCAGGCTCTGATGAATCCGCATGTGTTCCGTCTTTGCAACGTGCTGCGCGGCATGGTGGGCGAGGAACGGACGCGCGGCGCCGGACAGGCTGCCAGCGCCCAGTCCCGCCAGCAGGAGATGGACGACATCATCAATAATCCGGATAATCCCTATCACAAGGATTTGTTCAATCCCGGCAGCAAGGGCTACAAGGCCGCCGCCGAGCATTTTAACAGGCTGGCCGGCGTTAAGATCTACTAGCTTTTTTTCTTTTTATTGGGCTATTGCGTATGGTGGCGGTGTCACGTGACATCGTCACCATTTGTTTATGTCCAGGTCTCGTGTGCAGTAAGGATGCAACAAGCAAAGCAACACATATGAAGATTGAAAAAGCTATCATAGACATGTACGAGAAGACGCGCACCCAGCAGCTCATTGAAGAGCTGCAGCAAAAGGTGTCCGTCTTGACTCCGTTCGCCCGCGTCATCCACGGCTGCAACGGCAAGATGTACCAGATTCCCGCTGTCGGTTCCACGGAACTTAATCGACGGACCACCCGAATGCAGGAGATTGAAGCCACGGAGTTGGAGTTCGGCTTGCGCAACATGAAACCTCAACTGTTTGAAAAGTTCCTGAAATGGTCCACGGACGATGAAAAGTTTCTGGCCAATCTCCCAATTAACGCCACTACGATGGTCACACAGCTTACCAATGCGGCCGAGCGCGTAAAGGATGATGTCCTGCTGGGCACGTGTGTGGATATGGACGAGGATTCCGATACCTACGGAGAACACATTATCCAGACTCCGACTTCCATCATGGCCGATGCCGTGGACGGATCCCCCTACAAGGGCGGCACTACAGGAGGGTTGCTGGGCGACAACTACGTGGGGGACATGGGGTCCGAGAAGGAAGCTCTTCCCCAACAGCCGTATGTCCGCGGTGAAGGGCTTATTACCACCTGGGACGAACTCACCGAAGATTTGGACATCGACACCAAGAAGACCAATGTGGTTCCGGTCAATTATACTCCGGAAGGTACGCTTACCCCCAGCGGCATTACGATTGATAAGCTGCTCTTTGCCAAGACCTGCATGCAGGCCCGCTACGCTCTCAATGGCGGCGGTACGTTGTGTATGGCCATTACGCCCCAGCAGGCATTCGATATGATGCGTCTGGATAAGTTGCAGAATATCGACTACGGCTTCCAGGCATTGAAGACCGGCTTCGTCAGTCCGCTGCTGGGCATCCGCTTCCTGATTACGGATTCCCTGCCGCTGGTCAATGTTGGATCGTCCAGTGCCAAGAAGTATGTGCGCGTTTGTCCGATGTGGCGATCCGAAGATCTGGTGTACGGTATTTGGGAAAATGCCAAGTTCCACATGCGCCAGCCGGATAATTACATCGACAAGCTACTGGCTGGCGTGACCTTCGGTATGGGCGCGGCCCGTACCAGGGAGGAAACCGTGATTTCCATCCACTGCGAAGAGAAGTTCTCCGCGGCCTAATCCGAAAATATTGATGTGGTTCGCATGCAGGCGGGCGGCTTCGGCTGCCCGTCTTTTTTGTCATACGGATGTTACAGAAGCGTTACAAATTGAAGCAAATTATTTATAGAAACAAACTTAACACCCACTCTCTCCGCCAAACTTCTTTAATGCCGGGCACAAGCCATGCCCGTTTTCGCGGAACAGAAAAAGGCGGGCGAATACGACGACCGCCCCGGCATTCCCGGAACGGCCCTAAGTGTCTTATCGATCCTTCCTCCCTCCTAAGACTCTCCATCCAGTTCCCGGCGGATGTATTCCGCCGTGGGAGAGTCTTTTTTGGCTATCTGTTCCGGCGTGCCTTCCGCCACGATGGTTCCTCCGGCATCGCCGGGGCCGGGGCCCATGTCAATGACGTAGTCCGCTTCCGCCATGATTTCCGTGTTATGTTCAATGACGATGACGGTGTTTCCCTGGTCCGCCAAACGGTGCAGCACGTCAATGAGCAGCCGTACGTCCCGCGGATGCAGGCCGATGGAGGGTTCTTCAATCAGGTACAGGTCTCCGGGCAGTTCCCTGCCTTTCATCAGGGCGTTCCGGCTGACGCGCCGGCCCTTGATGAGTTCCGTCACCAGCTTGAGCCGCTGGGCCTCCCCGCCGGAAAGCGTGTTGGAGGCCTGCCCCAGCGTCAGATAGCCCAGGCCGGTTTCCGACAGCAGTTTGAGGGGATCCGAGATGCGGGGCTGGCTTTCAAAAAATTCCGCCGCTTCCGCAAAGTCCATCTGAAGCACGTCCGCAATGGTCTTCCCCTTGTACCTTACGGTCAGGGTTGCGGCGTTGTAGCGTTTACCCCGGCAGGTCTCGCACGGCACATAGCAGGGGGGCAGGAAGTCCATTTCCAGCTTTTGCATGCCCGTACCCTTGCAGGATTCACAGTTGCCCTGCCCCGTATTGAAGGAGAAGCGGCCGCGGTCAAAGCCCAGTCTGCGGGCGTCTGCCGTCTGCGCGAACAGGGTCCGGATGTCGTCCAGGAAACCCACATAGGTGGCCGGGGTGGAACGGGGCGTTTTGCCGATGGGGCTCTGGTCCACGCCGTACACCATGCGGATGGAGTCAAAGCCGGAAGAGGTTTTCCATAATTTTCTCTGGTCCCTCGTGAGCTTGTCGCCGATGGCCTGGCGCGCAGCCAGACGGATGGTTCCCGTCATCAGGGAGGTTTTCCCCGCACCGGATACGCCGGTAAGCACCGTCAGCCGTCCCTTGGGAATGGCCGCGTTCACGTCCTTCAGGTTGTGCAGGCGGCAGCCCTCCACGCGCAGCCACGCGGATTCATCCTTTTTGGAAGGAATCCTGCGCCTTTTCCCGCGGTAGGGGTGCCTGGGCTTATGGTGCAGGGCCGCGCCCGTGACAGAGTCCGGCATGGCGGCCAGTTCCTCAAAGGTGCCCTGGGCCATGATTCTGCCGCCGTGGATGCCGGCTCCCGGCCCCATGTCCACAATATGGTCCGCGCGCCTCATGGTATCTTCATCATGTTCCACCACCAGCAGGGTGTTGCCCCGGCGTTTGAGTTCATCCAGCGTGCCCAGCAGCAATTCGTTGTCCCGCGGATGCAGGCCGATGGTCGGTTCATCCAGCACGTACAGCACGCCGCGGAGGTGGGAGCCCAGCTGGGAAGCCAGGCGGATGCGCTGGGTTTCCCCGCCGGAGAGCGTCGTGGCGCTCCGGTCCAGGGAAAGGTAGCCCAGCCCCACCCGCTGGAGAAAGTCGAGGCGCTGCGTGATTTCCGCCACGACGTCACGGGCAATGAGAGCTTCCTCCCGTTCAAATCGCCACCCTTTGACCAGTTCCGCGGCGGCCACGGCAGGCAGGGAGGCAATGTCACCGGGAGTCACGCCCTGAAGCCGCACGGAGCGGGCAAATTCATTCAACCGCACGCCCCGGCAGGCAGGGCAGGTTGTTATTCCCTTGTCATCGTCCGCCTGCCGCGCCAGTTCCTTGTCATATTTCAATTCGGCTTCCAGCAGGGATTGCGCCTGGTCTTCCTTTACTTTCCCCTTGCCGACGATTCCATTCCCGCGGCATACGGGGCACCACCCGCGCGGAGAGTTGAAGGAGAACGTGTACGGTTCCAGTTCCGGGAAGGATTGCCCGCAGGAGGCGCATGCCAGCCTGGTGCCCATCAGTTCCGGACGGCCGGAACCAGGCGGGAGCACTTGCAGGAACCCTTCCCCCATCTCCAGCGCGGCATGAACCGCCCCGGCAAGCTTTTCCAGCGGCCAGGAGGCCTCCGGACGTGCAACGACCAGGTCCAGGTCATGGCTGGAATAGCGGTCCAGCGGCTGGAATCCGCTCAGGGGAACCAGTTTGCCGTCCACCCACATTTCCTCATATCCCTTTCCTTCCGCCCAGCGGGCCAGGTCGGCGTAATGCCCCTTGCGCCCCCTGACGAGGGGGGCCAGCAACGCGAGCCCGCCATGTTTTTTCAGCTCCCTCGCCACCAGCTCCACCACTTCGGATTCCGACCTTTTACCCACCGGAACGCCGCACTGCGGGCAATAGGCCTGCCCCAGTTTGGCATACAGCAGACGCATGAATTGCCAGATTTCCGTAACGGTTCCCACGGTGGATTTGGTGCCTCCGCGGGACATGTTCTGTTCAATAGCCACCGTGGGTGGCAATCCGGTCAGGCGGTCAATGTCCGGACTTTCCAGTTGTTCCGTGAATTGCCGGGCGTACGGGGACATGACGTCCATGAAACGCCGCTGCCCTTCCGCGAAAAAGATATCAAAGGCCAGGGAGCTCTTCCCGGAGCCGGAAAGCCCGGTCAGCACGGTCATTTCTCCCCGCGGCACGTCCAGGTCCACGTTTTTCAGGTTGTGGTGGCGCGCTCCCCGCAGGGCCATGACGCCTTCCGGTATATCCATGTCCGCGGATTCCGGGACGGCGGCGTCCGCAGGGTCGTAAACGGAAGGGTTGCCTTCCAGCACATCCCTGAGGTATTTGCCCGTATATCCCTTTCCGGCGGCTACAATTTCCTCCGGCGTGCCCGTGGCCACCACATGGCCGCCTCCGGCGCCGCCCTCCGGCCCCAGGTCAATCACGTAGTCCGCGGATTTGATGAACTCCGGGTTGTGTTCGATGACCAGCAGGGTATGCCCCTGCTCCACCAGTTCCCGGAACACGGCCAGCAAAACTTCAATGTCCGCAAAGTGAAGCCCCGTTCCCGGTTCGTCCAGAATCAGCATCTTGGGGCTGTTCGCGCCGGAACCGATCTGGTCCAGCAGGATTTTAGCCAGCTTCAGGCGCTGGTTTTCCCCGCCGGAAAGGGTATTCAGAGGCTGCCCCAGGGTCAGGTGCCCCAGCCCTACGCACTGAAGCACGCCCAGCTTGGAAGCGATGCGGGAGGCTTTGGCCCCTTTTTCCGCGCTGAAGCATTCCAGCGCAGCCGCTACCGTCATGCCGAGCACGTCCGCAATATTCCTGCCGTCACGGTACACGCTCAGCACTTCACTCCCGTACCGGGAGCCGCGGCACAGCGGACACTGCACGAAAATGTCGGAAAGAAACTGCATTTCCACCTTCTCACTCCCCATGCCCATGCAGCGCGGACACCGGCCGTCCCCGCTGTTGAAGGAGAAGAAACCGGGTTTCATGCCGCGCGCGCGGGCCGTCTCCGTTTCTGCGAAGAGGGAGCGTATTTCTTCAAAAACTCCGGCATAAACGGCAGGAGTGGAGCGCGGGGTGCGGACGATGGGGCTCTGGTCCACCATCACCACCTCATCCAGATGTTCCCAGCCCTTGATGGACTTGACGCGGGCAGGTTCTTCCTCACATACGGCTCCTTTCTCCACCAGCGCGTTCAGGTAAAGAACATCGTGGGCCAGGGTGCTTTTCCCGGACCCGCTGACGCCTGTCAGGCAAGTAAAGACGCCCAGGGGCACTTTCACGTCCAGTTTGCGCAGGTTATGGCGCGTGGCTCCGGATACGGTCAGAAACCGGCGCGGCTTGCGCCTCTTTTTGGGCACCGCGATGCGTCGCCTGCCGGAAAGAAAAGCCCCCGTCAGGGATTCCTCAATTTCTCCAATCCGGGCAGGCACCCCGGAATAAACCAGCCTTCCCCCTTCCCGTCCGGAACCGGGGCCCATGTCCACCAGGCAGTCCGCGGCGCGCATGACCGCTTCCTCATGCTCCACCACCACCAGGGTGTTCCCGCGCTTTTTGAGCCGGTTCATGGCGGAAATCAAACGGGACGTATCGCGGGGATGAAGTCCAACGGTAGGTTCATCCAGAACAAAGAGCGTATCCGTCAGGGAAGCGCCCAGACAGGTGGTCAGGCCCACGCGTTCAATTTCCCCTCCGGACAGGGACCGCGTGGAGCGGTCGGACGTCAGGTAGCCCAATCCCACTTCATTCAGATATTCCAGGCGGCTCCTGAGTTCCGCCACGGCATGTTTCAAGCCGGGGTCTTCATCCGCCCGCGGCGTCACATACCTATCCACCCAGGCCAGCAGTTCATCCATGGGCATGCCGGAAAGTTCCGGCATGCTTTTGCCGCCCACCTTGAATTGAAGGGCTTCCGGCCTCAGGCGCAGACCATGGCAGGAGGGGCATTCCTGATACGTGCGGAAACGGCTCAGGTACACCCGCACGTGCATCTTATGCGTACGGCTTTCCAAATATTTGAAAAAGCCCGCAATGCCGTACCACAGCCCCTGTTCATACATTTCATCCGGGTCATCGCCATCGCCGTACAGCAGCCAGTCCCGCTCCCATTGCTTCAAATCCTTCCACGGCACATCCAGACGGACTTTGCGGGCGTTTTTGCGCCAGCCGCGCATCAGGTCCCGCTTGCATTCGGAAAAGACTTTCCCGTCCCCCTCAAAAATATGGATGGCCCCGTCATGAACGCTGAGTTCCGGCTTGATGCACCGGTTGTAGTCAATCGTGATGACGCGCCCGTAGCCGCGGCATTCCGGGCACGCCCCCAGGGGGGAATTGAAAGAAAACAGGCCCGGCCGCGGCTCCATCAGCGGATGCCAGTCCCCGCGGAATTTCAAAGCGGACAGCCAGACGCCGTCCACACGGGGAATCACATGGGCCACGCCGCCGCCCAGGCGCATGGCCGTTTCCAGCGCTTCCAGCCTGCGTTCCCTCTGGTCTTCCGTCAGCCTCACGCGGTCCTGAACCACCAGCAGCGGTTCTCCTTCCTCCAGCGTCCAATCCTCATCCTCCAGCCGGAGGGTCTCTCCATGCGCAAAAGCGCGCAAATACCCCTGTGCCACCAGATTCCTTTTCAACGCGGGAAGATCCACAGATTCGGGCCGCGCCACCTCCAGGCAAACCATCACTTCCGTTCCGGCGGGGAAGTCCGCATGCAGTTTTTCATCAATGGTGCCCGGCGTTTCCGGCTTGATTTCCCGTCCTGTTTCCGGGTCAATGCCCACGGCCAGACGGGCGAAAACAAACTTCCAGTAATCATTCAGCCCCGTCATGGTCCCCACCGTGGAGCGGGATGTCCTGACGGAGTTGCGCTGATGCAGGGCGATGGCCGGAAGAATATTCTCTACGGCGTCCACGTCCGGCTTGTCCATGCGGTCCATGAACTGGCGCACGTACGGGGAAAAAGTTTCCATATAACGCCGCTGGCCTTCCGCGTACAGCGTGTGCATGGCCAGACTTGTTTTCCCCGAGCCGGAAGGTCCCGTCACCACCGTCAGCCGCCCCAGGGGAATATCCACATCCACATTCTGCAAATTATGCTCACGGGCGCCGCGGATGCGGATGCGCCCATCCTCGCAATGACTCATGGAGAAAGAATATTATTAATTTGGAATCATTCCAAGAGAAGCGCCTGTCATGAATCCGGGTTTCCGGCGGCGTCCAGCCAGGTCCAGCCTATTACGTCATCATCGGCACAAATGGAGGGCCGTGCTTGCATTTCTTCCGGCAGCCGCTAGTATTTTTCGATTCTTAGACCGCTGAAAGCGACTCTACCTCGTCAATTTTCAACAAGACAAAGATGATTAAGTGGATTCTAACCAAGATTGTCGGCACCAAAAACCAGCGTGAAGTGCGCCGTCTGCGCCCCATTGTGGAACAAATCGTTTCCATTGAAGAATCATGGAACGGCAAGGGACAGGAATTCCTGCTTGAGAAAACGAGGGAATGGCAGGGGTACCTCCATCGCTTCCTCCCCATGGATCTGCCCCCCGTGCGCATTGTGGAAGCCGCGCCCAGGGAAGAGCTGGAGGAAATAGCCGCCAAACTGAACGCCCGTTTTGAATCCCTGAAAGAAGAATTCGCTTCCCTCCCCACGGTGGAAGCCACCCCCGCCTCCATTGAAGAAGGGAAAGCCGCCTGGAACAACATCACGCCTCAGTTTGACAAGCTGCGCGAACGTTATCTGAACCAGATACTGCCGGAGGCCTTTGCCGCCGTCAAACACGGCGCCCGCCTGCTCTGCGGGGAAGAACGCGATATCTGCGGACAAAAACAGGTTTGGGACATGGTCCACTTTGACGTGCAGCTGCTGGGCGGCATTGCCCTGCACCGTGGCTACATTGCGGAAATGGCCACGGGGGAAGGGAAAACGCTTGTCGCCACCCTCCCCGTTTACCTGAACGCCCTGACCGGCATGGGCGTGCATGTGGTGACCGTGAACGATTACCTGGCGCGCCGCGACTCCGAATGGATGGGCATGCTCTTCCAGTTCCTGGGGCTGACTGTCGGCTGCATCCAGAGCATGATGCCCTCCCAGCTCCGCCGGGAGCAATACGCCTGCGACATCACTTACGGCACCAACGCCGAATTCGGCTTCGACTACCTGCGCGACAACGGCATGGCAACCTCCAAGTCCGAACAGGTGCAGCGCGGGCACTACTTCTCCATTGTGGACGAAGTGGACTCCATCCTTATTGACGAAGCCCGCACCCCCCTCATCATTTCCGGCCCCGCGGTCGTCACCCGGGAACAGCAGTATGATACCCTGCGCCCCGCCATTGAGCGCGTGGTGAAGGCCCAGACGGACCTTTGCAACGAACTGATGGCGCAGGCCCTGAAAGCCCAGGAGGAAGGCCGCACGGAAGAAGTGGGCCGCTGCCTGTTCAAGGTAAAAATGGGCCAGCCCCGCCACCGCGCCTTCCTGCGCGCCATGCAGGACCCCGAGCTGCGCCGCATCGTGGAAAAATATGAACTGACCCTTTACCAGGATACCCGCAAGAAGGAACTCTACAAGCTGAAGGAGGAAATGTTCTTCACCGTGGATGAAAAAACCCACGACGCCGACCTGATGGAAAAAGGCCGGGAAGTCATCTCCCCCGGCCATCCGGAAGATTTCGTGCTGCCGGATCTGGGAACCGCCTTCGCGGAAATGGACGAAGACCCGCGCCTGACGGAAAAAGACAAACTGCGCCGCAAAAATGAACTGACCAAACAGCTTGACGAAACGGGAGCGCGCCTGCACACCACCTCCCAGCTGCTGAAGGCCTACTGCATTTACGAAAAAGACGTGGAATACGTCGTCAAGGAAGGCAAGGTCATCATCATCGACCAGAATACGGGCCGCGAAATGCCGGGACGCCGCTGGAGCGACGGTCTGCACCAGGCGGTGGAAGCCAAGGAAGGCGTGGAAGTGGAACGTGAAAACCAGACGTACGCGACCATCACCATCCAGAACTACTTCCGCCTGTACAAAAAACTGGCGGGCATGACCGGCACGGCGGAAACGGAAGCCGCGGAATTCCATGATATTTACAAGCTGGACGTTCTTCCCATTCCGACCAACCGCCCCTGCATCCGCAAGGACCAGAATGACCTCATCTTCAAATCCCGCCGTGAAAAATTCAATGCGGTGGTCAACAAAATCCAGGAACTTCACGACAAAGGCCAGCCCATCCTGATTGGCACGGCCAGCGTGGACGCCTCCGAAACGCTCTCCCGCATGCTCAAGAGGGCCAAAATCCCCCATGAAGTGCTGAACGCCAAAAACCACCAGCGCGAAGCGGAAATCGTGGCGCAGGCCGGCAAGCGCGGAGCCGTCACCGTCTCCACCAACATGGCGGGCCGTGGAACGGACATCAAGCTGGGCGAAGGCGTAGCCGACCTCGGCGGCCTCTTCGTCCTGGGTACGGAACGCCATGAATCCCGCCGCATTGACCGCCAGCTGCGCGGCCGCTGCTCCCGCCAGGGGGACCCCGGCGCCTCACAGTTCTTCATCTCCTTTGAAGACGACCTGATGCGCAACTTCGGCGCGGCGGAACGCATGACCAAGATGATGGAACGCCTGGGCGTGGCCGACGGCGAAGCCCTGGAACACAGTTTCCTGAACAAATCCGTGGAATCCGCCCAGAAACGGGTGGAACAGCGCAACTACATGTGGCGCAAGCACGTGCTGGACTATGACGACGTGATGAACAAGCAGCGCGAAATCGTTTACGGATACCGGAATGAAGTGCTCTCCACGGAAAACCCGCGTGAAATGATTTACGATATTCTGGAAGAAGTAATCGCTACGCGCGCCCATGAATTCCTGGACCCGGATGCGGAAGGCGTCACCCACCCGGACGAATTGCTCGCCTGGATGAACGCATCCTTCCCGCTGGGACTCACGGCGGAGGCCGCCAAACTGGAAGAACGGCCCATAGACGACACCATCGCCTTCCTCACTGACAAGGTCAAGGCCACTTACGAAGACAAGGCCTCCCGCGAACGCCCGGAATACCTGGACCACATGGAACGCCAGATCATCCTGGGGGCCATTGACAAAATGTGGCAGGAACACCTGTACAACATGGACTCCCTGCGGGAAGGCGTGCGCCTCCGCGCCCAGGGGCAGAAAGACCCCCTGGTGGAATACAAATCGGAAGCCTACGATCTCTTCATCACCCTGATGGAAAGCATCAAGGGAGAAGCCATCAGCAACCTCTTCAAGAGCACCACCAACCTGGACGCCTTTGAGGACTTCCTGGCCAGCCTGCCCCAGTTCGAATCTTCCGACGAAAACCAGGAAGGCGGAACCAGCCTGCCTGAAATCGGTTTTGACGGCATGCCTTCGGACCTGCTCTCAGCCCTGAGGGAACAAGTCTCCCGGGCACGGGAACAACAAGCCGCCCAGCAGGCGGAACCGGAACAGGCCCCGGCCGTCATTTCCGACGCCACTACCATTGGGGAAGGTTACAAACCCGCCGTGGCGGAACCCAAACTGGTCATGCCCAAGCGCAAGGTCAGCGTTGTCCTCCGCAGGGAGGAAGCACCCCAGGCGCCGGCGGAAACGCCCTCCTCCGGAGACGGGGAAAAAACTGCCGTTACTCTGGACTCCCAGGACTTCGCGGAAACCATGGACAACCGGGATTCCGCGGATACCCGCACATTCTAAAAACGCCACGCATCATTTACAGGCCGGGGGAAGCGGATATTCCCGTTCCCCCGGCCCCAAACTTCCGGTCCGCCTTGGCTACGCTCCCGCCCAACAAATCCGCCAATGTCCGTTCCGTGCTGGAGTATGTTCCGTACTTCAGGGATAAAATCTTTGCCGTGCACGTGGAACGCCCCCTGGTGGATTCCAGGGAATTGGTGGACGCTTTGCTGGACCTGGACGTACTGCAGGAAATAGGCGTCAGGCCCGTCCTGATTGTGGAAGGGGCGGACGCCTCCGCGCTGTACGAACACACGCGCGTCTGTGAAATGCGTTCCGCCCTGGTGGAAGCGCCGTTGAAAGGCGGCCAGCTTGTCCGGGAAAGAGTCCGGGAAATCCTGGGGCGTCACCAGATTCCCGTGGTGGCTTCCGGCCGTTCCGGCTCCTTTGACCCGGAATCCGTCCATATGGCCTTCAGCCTGGGGGCCTCCAAATACATCGCCCTGCTCAATGACCACAAGGTTCCGTCTCTGGACGGCCGCCCCATTGCCGCCATTCTGGAATCGGAAGTAGCGGGGCTGGCAGGAAACGTGACCCACCGCGAACTGCTTGACCAGGCGGCGGAAGCCTGCCGGGCGGGAATCCCCCGCGTGCATCTGCTGGACGGAAAAATGCGCGGCGTGCTGGTGGAGGAACTCTTCTCTGAAGAAGGCGTAGGCACCATGGTCCACACGGACTCCTACCGGGAAATACGCCCGCTGAAGGAAGAAGACATTCCGGAACTCCTCTCCATGATCGCCCGTTCCGTGGTGGACTCCAAACTGGTCAACCGGAATTACGAAGACATCGCCGCCAGGATGGACAGTTACTACGTGCTGACCCTGGACGACAGCATCGTAGGCTGCGTTGCCGTTTATCCCTACCCGGAACACCACAGCGCGGAACTGGGCTGCCTGTATATCAAGCACCGCCATGAAGGCCGCGGCTACGGCCGCGCATTATGTGAATTCGCCAAAAGGAAAGCGGAGGAAATGGGCATGGACTTCATCTTCGCCCTCTCCCAAAGCGCCGTCCATTACTTCCGGGACCGCATGCATTACGCGGAATTTTCCCGCGACAGCCTGCCTCCGGAACGTCTGCGCACCCTAGAACTCAGCGGTCGCAAATCCGGGGTTTTTGGCCTCAGATTGAAATAAGAAACCGGCCGCATGCCGCGCGCCTTTTTTGAACCTGTTTTCTCTGGAAGGAAAGCAGGCGGTGACAAGCCCATGCTCTTTTTTATGATTCAACTGCAAGACGGGAAAGAAATTTTAGAAAATATCCCTAACTCGCATTCATTACAGAATTGCAACAACTCTTGATATTCCAGAACCAGCGGCCAGGATGGGAATCCTGCACATCTCACCAAATAGCAAGCCCCTTAAATCCAATGATTTAAGGGGCTTTGAAAATGGTAGCAGGGAGGTGATTTGAACACCCGACCAAAGGCTTATGAGGTCTTTTTCCTTCTACTCATTATCAATTAGTTATGCGTTTTGCATTTTTGTTAGTGCATTATAGTGCATAGTTTATAAATACGCTTGTTTGTGGCAATGTTGGCAATGTGTATGCTACTACGCTATACGCGCGCACAAGCGCGCACGAGAAGCCTTATTTAGTCCTCTTACATTCCCATGATGGCCTGATCCAGCCCCGGAAGGGGGGGGTAAGGAATCTCTTTGCCTGGGGCCGTTCCGATCGGTGCTTGGGTGACTGGCGGGGGTATTTTTCTGAAAGTGGAACGGAGTTTTTACGGAACGCAACGCCGTTATTATTAGCATGTTGGGATATAAAAATCCAGCGAAAAACGGAACAGCCAGAAAGAGAAAGCGGGGAATAAGGAAAAGGAAAAATAGCATGCCAAGACGACCAACGGAAGACAGTTTGAAAGTGCGGGCTCTGGCGAAAGCTCACGGCAAAACGGAGCGCTGGGCCCGGAAACAGCGGGAAAAGAACACGCCCATGTGGCAAGAATTCTGTGAAGGGAAGCAGGTGGTCAACCCGGCAAAACGGGAAGACGCCCAGGAAAGAACGGATCTGGAAAAAGCAGAACTGATTTGCACGGAAGCCTGGGCCGCATGGCAGGGAATGAACGGATTGCTGAACGCGGCCCTGAAAGATCCCGGCAAGCAGGATATTATTCCATCCCTGGCCCGCGCCACCAGGGAATCCCGGAAACAATGGGAAGACGCCACCAAGCACCGGGAAGCGCTATTGCGTGCGGCGGGATTGTGGATCCCGGTGGAACGGGTCATGGCAATCCGCACACACTTGAAACCGCTTGGATCCGTCATTGAAAAGCTGGAAGTGAACATTGCGGGCCGCCTGTCTCCGGAAAACCGGCATGAGTTTTACCAAGCCTTTGAAACCGCCATGCCGGAATGGAACACGGGAATCCGAAAAATGGATGAATATATCACTAGCCTTTTGCCATGTTAGAAGATCTCCTATTTCAGCCGCGGGGGAGTGTGGTGGAATGGGTGGAACGGGAATTGAGGCTGCCGAGGGAAACCTCCCCAAACGCGCCGGGCCCCGTGTCCCTGGATCGTCAGCCTTACATGAGGGAACCGCTGGAATGCCTGCGTAATACCCGGATTGAACACTTATATCTGGTTTGGGCAGCCCAAACCGGAAAAACAACGCTGGACCTCCTGGCCCTGGCCTATCTATTGGAACACGATCCCATGCCCTTGCTATGGGCCCTCCCATCCGATAATCTGGCCGCGCCCTTTTCCCGCAACCGCCTTCAGCCGTTTCTGAAAGCGAATCCCTGCCTTGCCCGGCATATCCTCCGGAATCCCGCATCTTTTGCCCCGCTGGAAATGACGCTGGACAATATGCCGATCTACATGACCGGCGTGACCAGCCCGGCCCGTCTGTCATCCCGGCCCATTGCTTACGTTATCCAGGACGAAGAAGCGAAATTTGAACATATCAACAAAAAGGAAGCGCATCCGTCCGCCCTGATCGAAGAACGTACAAAAGCCTTTCCCCGGCGGCTGATCATCCATAGCAGTACACCGAATGTTGAAGATGAACCCTACTGGCAGGGCTACAGCCTGACGGATTGCCGGGAATACTTCATGCCCTGCCCCCATTGCGGAATGTGGATCCGGTTTGAATTCAGCCGGGCAACGCTGGTTTGGGACGGGGACAGCCTGGAAGAGATTGAAGCCAGCGCCCGCTATGTCTGCCCGGATTGTTCACGGCCCATTTATGACGCACAAAAAATAGACATGATGCAGGCGGGCGAATGGAGGGCCACCAATGAGGCCGCTCATCCGTCCCGGCGCGGGTATCATTTGAATTCGCTTTATTCTCCTTTCGTTTCCTTTGGGCAGTTTGCCCGGAAGTTTGTGGAAAGTTCCCGCGCCCTTCTGGCGCAAATGGAATTGCAGAACTTCCGGAATTCCTGGGAAGCCCTGCCTTACTCAAAATATCAGGTTAAAGTGAAAGATCAGGCTGTGGAAGCCCTGAAAACTTCCGCGTACCGTCGGGGAGAAATGCCCCCCGTGGAACCGCTGTACCTGGTGGCCGGCTATGATCCGGGGGAACTGCAAACGCATTGGGTTGTTTGCGCCGTGTCAGCCGGCGGGGAATTATGGGTTATCGATTGGGGAACCATCCTAAGTTTCCGGACGGAGGGAGGCCGGAAAGGCGTTGCCGCCCATTTCCCCGGATTGCTGTATCAGGCAGGGGATCAGATCTTTCAGCCGGCGCTGGGATTAGTAGATTCCGGCTGGAGCGCGGAAGCGACCTATACGGAATGCGCCCTGATGCCCGGTCAGCTTTACCCCACAAAAGGATCCGCCGCGGGTTTTGGCGTCTGGAATCGCACGGATTTGAAAACGCATCCGGGCCTTGAACTGTACACCTATCAGGACCGGGCCGCAAAAATCGAACTATACGCCGAACGCATTGCACACGGACGCGGCCCTGGGCTGCACCTTCCGGGGAACGCGGATCCGGATCTGATCAGGGGATTGAGCGGGCAAGTACTAGAAGAGAAACCCGGCAGCCCCAGCCAATGGAAGAAAATTGCCGGAGACCACTATGGCGACTGCGTGAAGCTCTGCATGTTTTCCTGGTGGGTCCTGAAATCATCCGTCCCGGATCCCGAACCGGAAGAAGAGAGAGAAAGAGACGGCGGGGAATAAGGTATGAGCGGATTTTCTCAAGAAAGTTTAAATGCCCTGGCGGAGACTTACAGCCTTCAGGAACTCAAGGCCAAAAGAAAGGAAGTAGCGGACAAGCTACTTGAACTGGACATGATCACATCCGCCAGCGGGGGCGGCGGCAGCAGCTACAGCCGGCAACAACGCATGGACGCGGAAAGCCTACTGGCCGCCCTGAACATGGCGATCAAGGCGAAGACGGGGCAATCTCCGAATCCGGGACAAAGCGTTACTATTGTAGGATTTAGGAATACAGATTATTGACATGAAACGACGCAAGAGAAAATACAAGTTACGCATGAACAAGGCAGATTTGGGTTCTATGCCGGAGGCCCTGAACCAGCCCCGCGCCCTGCCCCCTCAAATGTTCGGAGGCATCCAGGGCGCCCTGCCCTGGGCTAACGGCATGTTGTACTGGCCCACGCTGGATGACGCCGCGGAAATGGATGATTATGACCGGGCCGCCGTCATGCGGGCCGCCCGTTACCTGTACAAAAATTCAGGAGTAATCCGGAAAGCAGTCCGGGACATTTGGCTATTGCAGGGCTGCCTGATGCCTATTCCTACGACGCAAGATCGGGACTGGAACCGGAAAGCCCGCGCGGCCTTTCTGGCGCGGGTGGCCAGCCCCGCCGCTTTTGACGTTACGGGAAAATTATCCTGGAAAACCATGCAGGCATGGGCCGAAAGGAAAACCAGCATTGACGGCGATTGCCTGTGCGTTCTGGCGCGCGGCCTGGACGGTGGGGGAATGGTGGCCTGGTATAGCGCGCCGAAGATAATCACGCCGCCGGGCCTGGGTAAAGAAGACGGCTGGAACCAGGGAGTGAAAACAAACGCACAGGGGCGCCCGGTTGCTTATGGACTGGAAACGGCGCCGGGCCGCTGCATCGTCATCCCCGCCGGCTGTGCCATCCTGTACCAACGGGATCCGGATCCGGCGGTCCCACGCGGGGAATCAGATCTAATCCACGCCATCCGGCACGGGGTGGATATTGCGGAAATACACGGCTTTACAAAAGCAAGCGTGAAACTGTCCGCCGCCGTGGGCTTTGTCGAAACGAAAACGGAGGCAGACAAGGCCCCCGGAATGGCCGCCGCCATTGGGGGCAAAAAGAAACCGGGCTGTGACGAAAAGCCGGAAAATCCGGCGCAATCCTTTGAAATCGTCACCGGCGGCGGGGCCCGTGTAGTCAGCCTTGCCCCAGGGCGTGATCTGAAAGCCATTTATGACCAGCGGCCATCCCCCAACGTGGCCTCCTTCATCCGCGACTTGCTCGCAGAAATCGCCTACGGCGTGGGACTAGACGCGGAAGTCCTCTATGACATCAACACGTTAGGAAGCGCGGCTGCCCGGCTGATCCTGTCAAAATTGCGGCGCTGGATCGACGAACGGAAAGACGCGCGGGAAGTGTACATGAACCGGATTTACCGGCATATAGTAGCGCTGGAAATGGAGGCGGGGCGCCTCCCCCGCTGTAAAGATCCCGCCTGGGAAAACGTGGCCTGGGTGGGTCAGCGTGATTTGACGATTGATTTAGGCCGTGAAGGGGGTCTGGCAATCAATCTGATCCGGGAAGGACTGGCTGACGCGGACCGCTGGACGCTCGCCACGGAGGGCATGACTGCGGAAAGCATTTTGGACCGCCGGGCGGATTTGTTGCGCCGGGCTCATGAAATTGCCGAATCCTCCGGCATCCCCATCACGGAACTTTTGCCTGGCGCCATCGGCTCCACACATGCGGCCCATGACGTGCACCCGGGGCCGCCTCCGGAAGACGATGAACCGGAAAATGCCGGCAACGGGGAAAAGAGCAAAAGAGACGGCGGGGAAAATATATAGGGAAACCTGTATCATATCATGAATAGAAAAAAAACATACCAGTTGCCCATGCTGACCATGCAAGCCGGAACCTCCGGTGCCGTGGCGGTCGTGGACGTTACCGGGGTTATTGGGTGGGATGACGCCCAATGCCTTGAATTTGCCGATAAGCTGAAAGCCGCCGCCAATCAGGGCGCGTCCAGCATCACCTTGCGCGTGAACTCGCCCGGCGGGGACGTTTTTTCCGCGTTGAGCATGTACGATGCCATCCGTTCATGCAAGATCCCTGTCCGGGCGGAAGTTCATGGCCTGGCCGCCAGCGCGGCAAGCCTGCTGTGCATGGCCGCCGATACGGTAGCTATGAGCGAAAGCGCTAAATTCATGGTACATCAGCCCTATGCGGGCGTTTGGGGGAACCCGGATGAAATCATGAATTATGCGGCCATGCTGATCAAAGAACGGGAACGCATGTTTGCCATCTATGGCGGAAAATGCGGAAAGTCCTGGGAACAGGTCAGCAATGACCATAAGGCAAGCGTCTATTACAGCGCCGCGGAAGCCATTGCTTACGGCTTTGTGGATGAAGTCATCCATGACGACGAAAGCGCCGGAAACGGTGAGGACGACGAAGAAGAAAACGCCGGAGACGAAGACGAAGAAACCGCCCCGGCGGCAGGCATGACCGGAAGCCGCCTGAACCTGAAAAACGCCGCGGGGGGCATCTGCATGCGTATTTTTGGCCTTACGGGATCCGGGAAGAAAAAGGATCCCTTGAAAGCGCTGAAAACGCAGAACAGCCGCCTGGCTGCCATGAACAAGGGACTGAAGGCCCAAGTGGCGAAGCTGAAAGCCGCCCAGGATCAACAGGCGGCAATCACGGAACAACTGGTGGAAAAACAGGTAACGGCCAGATTGGCGGCCCTGAATATTCCCGCTTCCGATCTTCCGTCAGCCACGGAAACCGAAATGACCGCCCCGGCGCAAACGGTAGCCCTGCCCGCCAGCCGGGAAGAATTCATGTCTCTGACCGTGGATGACCGCCTTGCCGTCACGTCCGCCTATCCGGAGGCCGTGAAAAAATGGCTTTGAACGCGATTGAGATTCCTACGTCCCGGCCCGTCAGACCGGAGAATCAACCAAGAAAGAAATCATACGATGCCAACTCTTTACGGTACAACGCCGGAATTCGGGATCAAAAACAGCGAATCCGGGATCCTTGTCGAAAGCATGAATTTTGACGGGTCCATGGAGAAATACGAACAGAAGGATCATATGGGAAAAGTCATTGGTGTTTACATCATTGACGAAAAATTAAGCTTCAGCATGTCCGGAGCCCTCCCCCTGGGAGGGGATTATACGCTGACCATGGGAAGCACCCTCCTTTTGAATAATACCATTCCGCCCATTTGGAACAACACGCCCAAAGCCACAACGGTATTCATTGAGACTGTCAAGCGCAGCATGACCAACACGGGCCCCGTGAAACTGGACGTGAGTGGAACCGTTTATGCGTTCGGAAGCGCTTCTTCCGAATAATAACAACATATTAACATTCAACTATTAGAAAACAAAAAACATATGACTATCGCCAATAAAGGAAACAAGCCGTTTAATATGAAGGATCTGTTCCCGGTCACCAATTTGACCGACCAGAAGCCCAGCATGCACATGACGGAAAACACGAACAGCATTGCCGGCCTGGGCTGGAAAACTGTTGCAAGCAAAAGCCTTGCCGCGGTAAGCGAAGTTTTTGCCCCGCTGGACCGTTATACAACGGACTACACGGACGAAATTGTGACTTTTGGGCCAGGGCGGGCCGTCACGCTAACCATTGAAATTGCCAGGGAAGTAGGGGAAGCCCTCAAGAACCCGGAAGATTGGAACGTTTCCGCCGTCAAAACGGATGCCGTCAGCATTGAGTGCAACCGCTACAGCCGCCCGTTCCTGGTCACGTCCTATGACATGGCCGCCGGAAGCCGCCTGGAAGGGAAGCTGAACAAGGCTATTGAAACCGTAGCCAAGGCCGTCCTGAAGGACTTGCACACGCAGATCAAGACCGCCGCGCCGGAAGTAATTTCCGGCGTGACGCTGGAAAGCTTCACGCCGGAATACGTGGCAACCGTGCTTTCCGGACTGATCATCCCGGAAGTGTCCGCCCTGACGGTGAATCCCACCTACCACGCCAAGCTGACGCCTTATAACGCGGACAGCCTGAAATTGGAAACCGGCGTGTACGGGATTGGCGGCATTTACAAGGCTACCGGCCTGGAAGACCTGTCTGACGATAAAAAAACCATTGGATATATGGGATATGAAAATGCCATCGGCATCATCAGCCGCCAGCCCTTGATTCCCACCGAAAACGGCGCCATTTTCGTTTCCGAACTGGGCAGCATCGGAGGCATCAAGCTTTACTTGAAACAATGGGTTGTGCCTGGGATGGAAGGGGTTATGCATTCCGTAGAAGCCGCCGTGGGAACCGTTGTGGCCCTGCCGGAAAATCTGCGGTTGTTGAGTACCGCCGCCGCGGCATCCGGAACCGCGTCCGAAAAAGACGCCGGAGAAGAAGATCCCGCGGCATAACCTGTCCGGTATTTGTTGAACTATGGGCCGCCGTCGGAACCGTGCAAACGTCCGGGCGGCGGCCCTTTTTCCGAAATTATCATCAATGAGTGTACGTGAGTTATTAACCGCCGGCGGGAATGACATGATCCGGGAATTGGGGGAACGTGTGCGGCTGTTGCGCAAAGGGAACGTGTATGCGGATTGTTACGCCGTTGTTTCCCCCGCCGCCGTGGGGTACACCGTGGAAATTGGAGGCGCGGAAAAACAGGTTACGGCACATTGCATGTTGAGAGCCCATGACCTTCCCAAGCTTCCGCGGGCCGGGGACCGCCTCACCGTTTCCGCCCCGCTGGGGGATCAGCCGGTCATATATTATATTACCACGGTAACGAGCGGCAACACGGATCCTATGATCCACATGGATCTTGCATCATGAAAGTCCGTTCGGAATTCAACATGGCCGGCTTCACCCGGCTTTGCCGGGAACTGGAAGCCGGCGCCCAGGAAGCGGCCCATGAAGCCGCCCTGGACTATGGCCGGATTTTCACCAAAGCGGCTATTGACTGGACGCCGCCTTCAGGCGGGGGAAGAAACGGCGCCCGCGTCCAGGGAGCGGAAGCGAAAAACCGCCAGGAAACGCGGATCCGCTGGGATATTATGGGCTCTGAATTTGCCAAGCCCCGCTATTACCGTTCCCGCGGCCAACTGATGACTTATGACGACGGAGCGCACCATCTTTCCCCGTTCATGCTCGCGCGGCCTAAAGATCCCGTGCTGATTGTGGATCCGCGCACGCACTTGAAACGATTTGGGATGAAACGCGGGCGGAAGGGAATGAAGCTGGACTGGCACGGCCCGCGGGCCTGGACGACAAAACAGGCCCTGAACGCGGAATATAAGCGGCGCCTGGCCCGCGTGGGGCGCATGGCCGCCGGATGGATGGCCGGAGCGGTATTGAGCGGACGGAAAACCGGCATCCCCGCCTGGGTGAAACGCCACGGAACCGGCGGCGGGCGGGCCCGGCTGGTGAACCGCCGTGGAAAGTGGGAAATAATCATTACCAATTCCACGGCGTACCACCCAAACATAAACTTTATTATCAATCAATTACTTGATGAAGTAGTGAAAGCCAAAATACGGAAGCGGGATGAAAAAGTGAAATCATGGCTGCTGAAAAAGGCGCAGCGCACCATGAGGGGATAACCGGAAACATATCATGAAATCATGATACCTATTTTCAAAGCAGGCGATCCTTTAAGCGCAGGAAAATTCAATGCTCTTGGTGACAGCATCCGCCACCTGTCGGAAAACGTCAGCACCGCAGGGGAAATGATGGTCCCACAGCATTTTGACGCCCTGCCCCTGCCGGAAATGGATTTTGCGGTCCTGTACCGGAAGGACGACGCGGGGGCCTGGGGCTGGTGCTGCCACCAGGGGCGCGTAATTGTTAAAGGGAAAGAATATGTTGTAGGGGAAAAAGAATGGACCCTGATTGCGGGCGATACCTACACCGGGGAAATCAAGCTTGTTGTCACGCTGGATGATGCCGGGGAATTTTCTTCCGGCGTGGTTCAGGAAGGAACCGCCACGGAAGGAAGTGGAACCTCCCTGGAATTTTCGTTGGCTACCATTGGGGAAGAACTTATTTGGCGGCACGCCGGGGGGCCTGTTTATATTATCCGTCCGGACGAAATTGTCATTAAAGCCGGGAAAGGAATTCAGGCGGAGGAAGAAGAAGAAGACGGAGAAAACGGAAATAAAATAAAAACATGGAAAATCAGCGCCTTGATTGAGGACGCGAAAGAACCTTCCAACGGAGATTGTTCCCTGATTTACGAAGAAAAGGAAGACGGCGGGAACTCCGAAGGAAATCAGGGAGGAAATCAGGGAGGAAATCAGGGAGGGCAAGGCGAAAACAAGGGAGAACCTTACAAGCTGAAACTGTTATGTTCTTCTGACGGCTCGGTCAACATTAAGGATGAAGAAGGAAAACTGTCTTTGTCCGCCCAAAAAGTGGAACCTGGGGATGGCCTGGAATGGAAAAAGGACAAGGATCAGAACGGGAATGACATTGATACGCAGATTTTACAGATCAGGATTGATTCAACGGCGGTAGATTCACCCAAGCCGGGGGAATGGCCTGTAAAGTTGTCCGTCTCTCCTGAGGGATTGAAAGGGGAACTTGATTTAACGGTAGATACTGCGGTTCATGAATTGGGTGGAGGGGCGTCCGTGGGATTGTCCAATGCCACGGCGGGGGTATTGTCCCTTGTGGTCACTCCTGGAGGCGACGCGGAAGAATTGAGTTTTCGCGCCCCTTTGCGGAAAAATGGGAAGTATGTTGTGCTGGATTATGTTAAGGAGCCACACACCTTGCCGGACGGAACAACGATTGCCTTGGGGTTATTAGGCACCCAGCTTGATTTGGTGGTAGATACGTCCAACACGACCGGCGGCGGGGACGGAGCCATGATCAGCGATTCCTGGACAGCGTTGGCCTGCGACACTGACCACGCCTTACGCCTGCACCGGGACGAAAACGGACAAATCTATATCCAGCAGGGGCAATGGATTACAACATCCCAAATATATTCACCCATCAACTAAACAACAATGAACTACGCCATATTTTGCTATCGAGAAGATCACCAATGCCTGGGGCTGTGTCTGGAACAGATACGAAGCATTGACCGGGCCGCCCAGTTTTATTTATTTGATGATGCCGCGAAGCCTTTATTTCCGGCACAAGTCCCCGCGGGAAACGATATATCCTACAAAATCACCTATTTTGCGCGCCGGGGGAATTTGAACGGCCTGGAATGCGTGCGCGGCATGCTGGGGTGCATGCTGGACATACCGGGGGATGATCCGGTTATCAAGATTGACGCGGATACGTTGCTGATGGACCCGGCGGAGATTATACGGTCCCTGAAAGACCGCGGGAAAGTAGCGGGGGGAATGCAGTGCAGCGTGCCGCTTGCCTGGGCCGGCTGCTGCTACTGGCTGACGCGCCCAGCCATCAAGGCCGCGCTGGAACTGCTTGCCCGGCGGGAATGGCCGGAAAACGCCCGTCAGGAATATCCGGAAGATGAAACCATTTCAAAAATTCTGTTATACCTGTACGGGTCCGCCGGGGTGGACGTGCTGGAGTTCCGGGGCGGGCGGCGTCTGATTGGCGTTCGGACGTGTGATCCGCGCGATCTGGAGGAAATCGCCCGCCTGGCGCGCGGCGGCGTGTGCGCGGTGCATTGCGGGCAAATGGCGTTTTATCACCCTATTGTGGAGCGTGACGGAGGGACGATCCGGGAAGCGTGCGCGCGGATCATGGAAGCCGTGCTGGAAGGGAAGCTGAAAGAGAAAGAGGGGATATAGTTATATGCGTGAAATAACCAATACCACATCCATTCTTTCCGGCGATCTGCCCCAGTCGGAAGTGAACGGCCTGAAAGTCCGGCCTGTCAGCCTGTCAAGCATGGCTATGCTGGAACTCCTGAATAACTCCTGCCTGACGCAACTGAACCGCCGCCGGGAAGGTCCATTGTTGGAAGACGGCGCGGAGCCTGCGGAAAATCCTCCGGAAAAAATGAGCATGTACGCCCTGGCGGAATTTGTCTGGATCCACGCGGCGCCGGAAGAAGACGTGGTGCGGCTGGTGGCCGGCGGCGGTTTTGACGATGCGGCAGCCATCCGCCGGGCCGTCCTGGCCTTTGCCGGAAAAGTGGGGTTTGGCGCGCTGGGGGAAATTGTGGCGGGCATGACGCGCGAAATGAACGCGATCATGTCTGCCCAGGCGGAGGGGATCAAGGATCCGGACGGGGCGCCCTCAAAAAACTAGCGGAGCCGGACGGGTGGGCGGGATTGATTATGATCATGGCCCGCGCGACCGGCTGGACGGAATACTATATCAAGCACATGCCGTTGAAAATCCTGCTCCAATACGTCCATGCGTGGCTAGTCCAGGAAGGCAATGCTACCCGCTGGGCCTATGCGGACCGGGCAAAACAACGTGCCATGCGTTCCCGGATTGCTGAAATCATCGAACAGGACAATTCATTTTTAGCTACTTATGGCGATTGAACAAGTACAGCGCAGTTATTGCGTAGTCAATAAAGGGAAAGGGGAGCCTGTCTCCGGGGGCTATACGGAAGAAACCTGGGAAGGAACCTGGGCTGAAATGTGCGCCTATGCGGACCGCCAATCAGCCGCCGGCGGGGATTTGTGGAATATCACAGCCACCGTTACCCGGAAAGCCGGGGATTTTGCGGAATGCCGGGTGCGCCGCCAGGCCATGGACGGGAAGGAAGAGGAAGAATTTGAAATGCCGGGAAGCACCCGTGAAAGCCCGCAGTATTCCCTTTCCGTGACCTGCGTGCCGCAGCCCATTTTAACGCACACCCTTGCGGAAAGCTATTCCGGGGAAACGCTGGACGCCCTGAAAAGGCTGGTGAACGGGGGCTGCATGGGGTCTTTGGTGGACGTAACAAAAGACGGGCAGCCATTGCAGCAAAAAACCATCAGAAGCATTCTTGGGGATGATAACAGTAAATTGATTGAAAAGATAAAAAAGGGCGTCACGAGCTTTTACAGCCCGCAAATTGTGCTGCAAGCCCGTTACAAAGTAACGGATCCCGGAACGATCAATTATCAGAAAGCATGCACGATTGCCGCGCCGCCGGGCCCGTTTGAATCCCCGTCCGGAAAATTCAACTGGCTGTGTATGGGGACGTCCGTGGAAGGATCCGGGAAGGAATGGCAAGTGACGGATTCCTACATGCTTTCCGGTCCGGACGGCTGGGACGAAGACATCTACGGCAAATAAACCATGAATACCGAAATTGTTGCACAAATTATTGCGGAGGCGCTTCAGGAACGCCCGGAATTCGCCGGCGTGCCTGTCTGGGAACCAACGGACGGCGAGAAGGAAGGGGACAAGGCCCTTCTGGTGAATGTAACAGGCGCGGAGGAAATCATTTCCGGAAATTTCACCTACCAAATTTCCGGTGAAATCATGTACCGGCAACGGTACGCGGAAGCGGAGCCCGCCGCCCTGGTGCTGGACGTAACTGCCTTTTCCCGCGCCTGCGCGGAAGTCATGGCCGCGCTTGCCGGACGCCGGAACGGCCAGGACGCGCCCGCCGCCTGGGCAGTCCTGGGGGCGTCATCAACCCCCGCGCTTTCCGGCACATCGGAAACGTTCATGGTTTATAAGTGCAGTTACGAATTATTCATTCAATTTTAACAAATTATCAATATTATGCCGGATAAAAAAAACGAAGACGGCGGCGCCATCCTGACGCCGGAAGATTTTGACAGCACGCGCAACACGGAACTTGCCGCGTGCCTGATCACATTGGGGTTCCCCCTCCTGAACAACACGCCGGGTTTTTCCCGCGTGATTGGCGAAGGGATCGCCGGGCCCGGCGGGGCTGTCACCTGGTGGTTTGGGAAACGCAGCCGGGATGGGAAATACACCATGGGAGAAGTGCTTGCGCGCTGGGAAGACTGGAACTGGCTGAACGATCCGAACAACCTTGATCCTCTGGCCTATATCATCACGGGCTTTCATAACAAACGGAGGCTGGTGGATGAAGTGAAAAAGCGGGAAGTCATGGTGCTTGTGCAATCCGGCGCCCGCCATGCCCTGTTTTCCAAAAACTGTTCCCGTTCCACCCTGGACCGGGTAGAGCGATTCATGGGATTTTAACCGTTTGAAGCAATGTCTGACGTAACTGTGACGCTGGGAGCGGATGCCGCTGAATTCAAGCAGGCATTGACGGAAATTCAGAAATCCGTGGATTCCCTGGTGAATTCCACCACGGCTAAAACAGCGCAGCTTGGCCTTGCGTTTTCCGGCGTGAAAGACATGGTTTCCACGGCCTTTGCCGCTATTGACGGAGCTGTTCAAAAGGCTTTTGATTTTGTCGCGCCGTCTGCGGCCATCCAACGCGTGGAACGGGAATTGACGGGCCTGACGGGAAGCGCGGATGAAGCAAAGCGCATCCTTGAAACCATCAACGAATGGGCCCTGACCTCCCAATATACCCCCACGGAAATGTTCAAAAACGCCGCCCAGTTAATCCGCGGCGGCATTTCCGAAAGTTTCGCGCCTGATCTGGTCCGTCAACTTGCCACGATCGCCCAGGGGGACCAAAGCAAAATGAATGCCCTGGTGGCCGCCATGGTCAAGGGTTCCGGGGGGCTGAAAGGTTTTAATTCTGAAATCATGGAGGCATTCAACGCCGCCCAGGTGGATCTGATGGGAGCCATGGAAAAAACGTCCGGCCTGTCCGGCTATGCCCTTCAGGAGAAACTGAAAGCCGGGATTGGATTTGACGACGTGGCCGCCGCCATCCGGGAACTTGCCAAGGAAGACGGCCCCCTGAAAGACGCGGAAAAGGAAGTGGGGGAAAGCTGGGAAGGATTGCTGAAACGGGCGGAAAACGCCTGGGGCAACCTGCAGGAAAATTTTGGCGCCGGCTTGCTGGGGCCGTTAAGCGCCCTTTTGGAGCAAGTGGACGCCCGACTGGTGGAATGGGGGGACGGCGCCGCGGAATGGGGGCAAAAAGCGGGGGATCTCCTGTTCCGGGCCGCTGATGCCGCCATGGCGTTAGGCGAGGCGGTAGGGCCCGCCCTGGCCCTCATTGCGGACAATGCGGATCATGTCTCTACAGCTGTTCTTGGGATTGGAGCGGCTTTTCTCACGTCCCGTTCTCAAATGGTGGCCGCCATGGCGCAGACAAAGGGCAGCCTGACGTCCATGTCCTCCTGGGTATTGCTCGCCAAAGGCAGTTGGGCGGGATTGTGGAATGCCATCCGGACGGGCGCCGCCACGGCGGCGGGCGTGGTCCGCGCCGCAGCGGCGGGAATCGCGGCATCCGTCCGCGCGGCCATGGTCGCCATCAAGGGCGCCATTATTTCAACGGGGGTAGGTTTGGCCGTGGTGGCGATTGGTGAAGGGATCTCTTACATTTACCGGCAGCTTTCCGGAGCGCCAGCAGCCCCCGCCGGCGGGGAGCATGACCAGGAAGCCCGCACCCGTGCGGGCGATCGCGTGAGAAAAGGACAATTTCTTGATAATGAGTGGAGGGCGTATGAAGAAGGCATGAAAAATGCCAACACGGAAACGGATGTGGACGCCGTGGGGAACAGGATCTTGAACAATTTGCGCCGCGCGGAAGAAGAACTGGAATATGTCGCCAAGACCGCCGGCGAAGAATCGGAGGAATGGAAGGATCAGGCCGCCGTGGTGGGGAGCCTGACGGATCTTTACACCCTTTATCAATCGTCCCGTGAAGAAGCCCTGGCCCGGATCCGGGAACAGGCCGCCGCGGAAAAACGCCTAGCAGAACTCGCCAAGGAACGGGAAAAGGCGGAAAGGGAAGCGGAGCAGAACCGGAAGAAACTCCGGGAACTGGAAGCCTCCTGGATGAAAAGTGAATCTGACCGCGCCTATAAGAAAAAAAGCCTCCGGGAACGCGGGGAATGGCTGGACCGGGAAGCCCGCGGCATGGGTTCCGAGCCCGGCATGGCCGGCATCACGTCCCGCATTGCCGAATTGTCCCGGCAGGAACCTACGGATGCCGTGATGAATCAAATTAAGGCCCTGGACGATTTGAGGAAAAAATATGCAGAACTGTCTGACGCCAGGAAGGATTATGAAAAAATGGAATCCGGGGCGCGCCGGAATCAGGAGTTAATGGCCGCGGAAATAGCGGGGCTTGATCAACGGGCGCAAAAGATCCGGGATGAAATAGCCCTGCGGGAAAAAACGAAAAGCTACCAGGCCGCCGGCATGGATGAAAAGGACGCCGCTGAAATGGCCCGGCGCGACGTAGCGCTTGAACGAATCCAGACCAGGCAGAAATCCCTGGGAGACGGCCCCGGCCTGAATGACATTATCAAACAAAGCGGCGTTGAAGTAGGCAACGGCGGAAAGAGCCTGGGCCTGTCATCCTCGCTCCTGTCGGCAACGGAAAAGCAAACATTGACGTTGAAGGACATACAAAGGATTCTTGAAACCTGGAAGCCCGGCCAGCTCGTCATGTCGGAGTAAGGGCAAAAGAGACGGTGGGGATATAGTTATATGCAAGAGCCCGCTACATTCAATTTTTCCGCCACGGCACATGTTCCGGGGGAGCTGGTTTTGACGCTTGATCCACCGGAGGAAGTGGATCTGGCCGGTTGCACGGTCCGCGCCGCCGTTGCTATGTCCGGCGCCTGTGTCCGGCTGCTGGATTGCAGCGCCGTCAATCCCGAAAATATTGTTGCCATCAATTTTCCCGGACTTTCCGCCGGCTGGGCTTTTTATGACGTGTTCCTGACCTTCCCAGGAGGTGCGGAAATGCCGCTCCTGAAGGGGGAAATAGATATTGCCCAACGTGTCACGCCGGCGGATCCGCAACAGCGTGCAGAATGGTACGTAACGGCCACCCTGCCCGGTGCGGAAACGGGCCGGGTGGAAATTATTTTGGCACAAGGCCCCCGTGGCCCCCAAGGGGAAACCGGGGAACGCGGTCCGGAAGGGCCCCAAGGGCTGCAAGGGGAAACCGGGGAACGCGGTCCGGAAGGGCCCCAAGGGCTGCAAGGGGAAACCGGGGAACGCGGCCCGGAAGGACCTCAGGGACCACAAGGGGAAACCGGGGAACGCGGCCCGGAAGGACCCCAGGGGCCGCCAGGGGAAACCGGGGAACGCGGCCCGGAAGGACCTCAGGGACCACAAGGGGGAACCGGGGAACGCGGCCCGGAAGGACCCCAGGGGCCGCAAGGGGAAACCGGGGAACGCGGCCCGGAAGGACCCCAGGGGCCGCCAGGGGAAAAGGGAGATCCGGGAACCCTGGGATCCAACGTTGGCGATGTGGACATTGGTGGGGCCCTGACCGCTGAATCGGCTGCCATCAACGGGCCATTGATCGCCGGGAGGCCGGATGGAACCGTTAGCGCGGGGACTTGTAATCAGATTTACGGCATCACCCGGTTTTACCAGTCCGTTGATCTCCAATCGGGCGGCTGGCTGCGCGGGACATTCATGGTAGAATCCGGCATCCTGAATATTTCCCAGGGCGCCAGCTTCAACTGCGCGGGGGCGGCCATGTTTTCAAGCGCCGTCAACGCCAACGGAGGCGTCAACATCCCGCTGGCCGTGGGGGCGCCGACCAATGAATCCGGCGTCAACCGCCTGTACGCCGCCGGGCAGGCCGCCGTGACGGACGCTTTTTCCGTCAGGTGTTATCCGCTCCCGGCGAATTGCTCGTCTTCCAACGGGACGGTTTTCAAAACAGACAAGGAACCCAATTCCCTTTATTTCAATGTTCCTCCCAAG
>OJKY01000223.1_pt1 | contig 54578 bp, 52 predicted proteins | sample 1596571 | NCBI WGS metagenome assembly OJKY01 (sample SAMEA4350170, study PRJEB24818) | metagenome | biome: human; feature: gut; material: faeces | place: Denmark | collected 2013-09 | reverse complement strand
GCCCTGGCCCTGCCCCGGCGGGCGGCGGAGCCGCCGGGACGTCCCGGCTCTGTCCCGGCCCGTCCCGCCCTTGTCCCGGCCCTGATCGCCGCCGTGCGGGACGCCGCCGGGACCATGGTGTACATCTGCGGCTTCGTGGTGTTCTTTCTGGTGCTGCTGCGGGTGTTGGGCCGGGTCACAGGCCTGAGCCACCCGGTGCTGTCGGGAGCGGTGGAGCTGACCCAGGGGATCCTGGCCCTGCCCCATACCCGCCGGGGCTTCGTGTGGGCGGCGGGCCTGCTGGGCTGGGGCGGCCTGTCGGTCCACGGGCAGTCCGCCGCCGTGCTGTCCGGCACGGACCTGCCCATGGGGCCGTATCTGGCGGCCAAGGCCGCCCACGCCGCCGTGTCCGTGCTGCTGGCCTGGCCGGTGAGCATGTGCCTGTGAAAAAAGAACGCACCTGGCGGTGCGTTCTTTGAGGACAAAAGCCCTGCAGCCTGATTTGTCTGCTATGCACGGTTTATTATGACCGCTTGCAGATATCCGGCCTCTGCCTGTAAAGATACAGCGCCGTTTGCAGGGCCAGTCTTGCATCGCCCTCGGGCTGTCCGCCGGGAAGTATGCCCCACAGCTGATGCAGGCGATAGGCAACCGTGTTGTAGTGCAGGTGCATCAGCTGGGCCATCTGCCGCTGGTTGCCGAAGCAGACAAACCAGCATTCCAGCGTGTCCAGCAGTTCGCGCCGCCGCCCGGACTCCTGGCAAAAAATCGGCGCCAGGTGATCCCGGACATAGGAGGCAATGGCCGCCTCCGGCGAATCGCTGCCAATCATCCGCACCACCCCTGCCGGGTCATCCGTCAGGCAGGAAATCCCCTGCGCACGCGCCATTTGCAGCGCCGTGCGGGCGCTGTCATCGGCCCGGAGCAGCCCGCAGATTCCGGCATATGGCCGCCCGATGCCGCAGGAGCTTCTCTCCGGGCATCCGGCGGCGAATATCTTCGCTATACGGGAAAAGCTCTCCTCTGCGGCAGGATCATCCCCACACGCCAGCAGGATCACCAGCTCTCCATCCAGCACAGCGGCCCAGACCTGGACACCTGCCTGTCGGAAGCAGCGAACCGCCTCGTGCATCAGGCGGCGTTTTTCCGATGCGGCTGCCTCGATGTGCAGGCGCAGGATCATGTGTGGCTGTTCGGGGTTTATGTCCAGCTCCCGAGCCGTTTGCAGGGCGGCGCTGTCGGAAAGCGGAGCGCTCAGCAGCTGGGCAAGGCACAGCGCTTCTCTCCGTTCCTGCTCGGCCGGAATCTGCCGCCGGGCAATCTCCTGGGACACGGCGCTGGCCAGGTCCGAAAATCTCGCCTGTGCCGGAAGCGCGATCAGCGGAAGGGACAGCCGGTCTGCCGCCTCCACCAGCCCGGCAGGCATAACATCCGGCAGATATCTGCCGGCCTTAATGCAGACGCCGGACAGTCCGCAGCGTTCCGCCGTGGGCAGCAGAGCATCAACGGCCTGCTGATCCCCGGCAATGGAAAAGCCGGTGGTGATAAGCAGTTCACCGGCAGAGAGCCAGCGGGAATAGTCCGGCGTATCTGTCAGGTTGACTCCCCGCACAAGGCGGTCAAGTCCTGCATGGCCGCCGCAGACTCGACTGCAGCTGAAGCTCGGGAGCCTCAGGAGCTCCTCCACAGTGGGATATCGGTCAAAATGGCTCAAGTCCATAGCTGCTCCTTCTTCTGGTTCTCCTTTGTGATACCTTCACAAAGATATCGCAAAAGTTCCCGTCCATTCCACATAGCCGCCGCTTCCCGCCGAATGTATAATTCATGACATCCGGAAACGGAATCTATCAATAGGGAGGCGTCAACTATGACCCAGAATACTACAAAAAAGCCCGCCTGTAAAGAGGTCGGACAGCCGATGCAGGACCGCAGCCGCCTGCGGACGGACTCACGGCAGTGCGCCTTGGAGAAGCAGGAAGCGATCTCCGAGCATGCCCGGCGCTGTACAGATGCCGGACCGGCACAAGCCATGCGCTGCTATGGCTAAAGCTGCTGCGAGCCAGCCCGTGGGCCGACTCGCAGCAACAGATTTTTTGCGTATCGGGATGCTTTATCTTGCGTTATAGGCCCGGATGCCCAGGGCCAGCAGGTCCATGGCCCGCTCCAGGTCCTCCTGCTTGAGCACATAGGCGATGCGGATCTCGCTGCGGCCCCGGCCGGGGGTGGCATAGAAGGGCTCGCCGGGGGCGAACATCACCGTGTCGCCGTTGTCCTGGAACTCCTCCAGCAGCCAGCGCTGGAAGGCGTCGGCATCGTCCACCGGCAGGGCGGCCATCACATAGAAGGCCCCCTTGGGACACTCGCAGACCACCCCGGGGATGGCCTGGAGCTTCTGCATCACGGTGTCCCGGCGGCGCTTATACTCCTCCCGGACGGCGGCGAAATACTCCGGCCCCACGTCGTACAGGGCGGCGGCGGCCACCTGGTCCAGGGTGGGAACGGACAGGCGGCACTGGGCATACTTCATGGCGTGGGCCATCAGCTCCCGGTTCCGGGTGATCAGGCAGCCGATGCGGGCGCCGCAGGCGGAGAACCGCTTGGACACGGTGTCGATGACGATGACGTTTTCCGCCGCGTCCGCAAACTGGCCCATGGACTGCAGAGGCTCCCCGGCGTAGACAAACTCCCGGTACGCCTCGTCGCCGATGATGAACAGGCCGTGCTCCTTGGCCACGTCCACCAGCATGCGCATTTCCTCCGGCGTCAGCACTACGCCGGTGGGATTGCCGGGGTTGGTGCAGACGATGGCTCGGGTGTGCTCATTGATCTCGGCCTCGATGCGGGCCCGGTCGGCGTAGCGATAGCCTTGGTGGGGGCTGGTGGGAATGGGGTGGATGGACGCGCCGCAGGTGCGCACCATGGTGTTGTAGTTGGGATAGAAGGGCTCGGGAATGAGGATCTCGTCGCCGTCGTCGAGAATGCAGTTGAAGGCGATCTGCAGAGCCTCGGAGCCGCCGTTGGTGATGAGAATATCACCGGCGTCGAAGTGCATGTCCAGCTTGTCATAGTAATGCCGGATGGCGTCGATGAGCACCGGCATACCGGGGGAGGGGGCATACTCCAGCACCGGCAGGTCAAAATGCCGCACGGCCTCGAAATACGCCTTGGGAGTCTCGATGTCCGGCTGGCCGATGTTCAGGTGATAGATCTTTCTGCCCTTGGCCTCCGCCGCCACGGCGTAGGGATGGAACTTCCGCATGGGGGATAGGCCGCATTTCTGGACCTTGCTGGAGAATTTCATATCAGGTGACCTCCTACACACTTTTAACAGAATTGGGTGCCCTTTCTACCCTCCATCTTAGCGTATTTTCCGCAAAAGTCAACCTTGAGTTTTTATGGCGGGGAAAGTGCGTGAAAAAGCAAAAGGAGACGGGCCTCGGCCCGTCTCTTCTATTAAGACTGTAATATTGCAATTTCTTCACCGAACCCTGCCATCAATGAAAATCCACAAAGAATCTGACCTGTATCGGTCGCTTGCGATTCCTGTTATCCGGCAAAGATACCGCCCTCCGAATTTTGAATATGCTCTCTGATAGTTGCTTCGTGCTCTTTGCAATAAGCATAACTATTCCGCATAAAATCCTCGATACTCTGACTCTGGTACATGGTGTCCAGCGTGTCCAAAATTGGTTTGCCATCCACCACCATATCGAAGAAATAGGGGTAGACGCAGCCACCGTTCTCTCTGGGGAAGTAGGGATTGATGGAACTGAGTCGTTCATCCTTCATCACAGACTCAACCACCATTTCACTCAAAATCCATTTGAGTGATGGGCGCTCATATTCATCGTAACTGTCTCCGAACAACCTATTCCATACATGGAACCAAACAAAATGTATGATCTCGTGTATTCCACCACCGATCGCGCCTCTTTCGCTGTTCAGATAGAAGGTATCATAACGGTGTTCTTTCAAAAACCGCGGCTCAATGGGATTCAGGCTCAAATTGCACCGTATGTCGTTAAATAAGTTGGCACAATCCACGCCAAAAGCATCCGATAAAGCTGCTGTAATCTGTGGCTTACAAGCGTTCCAATGGCGAATATATAAAACTGCCTTTTCATTGATCGTATCTTCTAACTCGGCATAAACGGCTCGCATGGTTCGCTCAATGTATTCGTTCCTTTCGGAGAAAGGTAAACCGATCGCATAGGCTTTATCAAGCTGCGGATAGAAACGGTATAGGGGTTCAGACCAAAAGGCTGATTCGGCTTCGGTCTGAAAGTCCATCATCCGCTGAATCATATAATCAACGCCCGGATTTACAAATTCAATGTCCATAGTCTTCTTCAATCAAAAGTAAAACGGATTTACCACATTCTCCGCCCCGAACACTTTTATCGCCATTCGATACATGGTTCTTGCGTGGATACGGTCATGCCAGATAAAACGGCGCAGGACCTTACGCAGCGACCAATCCTCACCATAGCTGCCTTTTCTGACGGTATTTTGCAGAAAATCAGGGTTAGATTCCAGCGATTCAAATCCGCGTTTGCGGCATTCGTATATGTTGCCGTCATGATCGGCCTCCACAGCAATCTCCGCAAAATAATATGTATTCACATTCTTTGTATGCTCGTACATTTCATTTGCCGTGCGGGGGACTCGTCCGTAAAAGGTCTTGCGCTCCGGTGCGGCGGCTGCGTTCTTATCCGGGATAGATTCGTACAATGCGAGGAAATCCTTTGCTGACTTCAGCGCAAGGGTTTTAAGCACCTCATATTCTTCTATTGTCAGTTGTGCTTGTTCGCTTTCAAAAAGCACATCGGAATCCGCATCCGAAATTGTAAGCTCGGAGCATTTTTCTCCGACGATCACGATTTCCGCTTTGCCCTCGGCCTCCATGCCCAGCCAGCTGCAATAAGAAACGATCTCCTGCGGCATCTTTGCCTTTGCGATTTCAAGGCTTTCGCCACGGGTATATGCACCGACAAAATTTGTGGCATAAAGCAAGGTGTCATTGCCATTATGCTCCCATACGCAGTTAATGATCATAACGCTCCTCCGATCTGAGGTTACTCCGAAGATCAATACTCGTTGACCGCTTTAAGGTACGCCTCCGGATTGCTGTCTATATTGGACGCAAGCCTTTTGTCTCAGTCCTCGATGACGCCGCCGCCCAGCACCTGGTCCCCTTCGTACAGCACCACCGCCTGTCCGGCGGTGACGGCCCGCTGGGGCCGGTCAAAGACCACCTCCATGCGCCCGTCCGGCAGAGGGGTCACGGCGGCCTCGGCCTCCGTCTGGCTGTATCGGGTCTTGGCGGTGACCCGGATGGGGCCCGCCGGGGCGGCCCCGGCGATCCAGTTCACCCGGCAGGCGGTAAGGCGGCTGGTGAACAGGTCCCGGTCATCCCCCAGCAGAATGGTGTTGTCCCGGGCGTTTTTCCGCACCACATAGACGTGCTTCCCGGCGGACACCCCCAGGCCCTTCCGCTGGCCGGTGGTGTAGCAGGGAAGGCCCCGGTGGCGGCCCAGCACCCGGCCCTCCCGGTCCACAAAGTTCCCGGGCTCCAGGGTCACATGGCCGTATTCCTGCAAAAACGCCGTGTAGTCCCCGTCGGGGACAAAGCAGATGTCCTGGCTGTCGGCCTTGTCGGCGTTCAGCAGCCCCGCCTGGCGGGCGCTTTCCCGGATGGCGGGCTTGTCATAGTCCCCCACCGGCAGCAGCAGGTGGGCCAGCTGGCCCTGGGTCAGCTGATAGAGCACATAGCTCTGGTCCTTCCGCCGGTCCCGGCCCCGCAGCAGGCGATACAGCCCCGTGTCCGGGTCCCGGTCCACCCGGGCATAGTGGCCGGTGGCGATGTAGTCATACCCCAGCACCAGGGCCCGGTCCAGCAGCGCGCCGAACTTCAGGCAGCGGTTGCAGTCGATGCAGGGGTTGGGGGTATGTCCGGCGCAGTATTCCGCCACGAACCGGTCCATGACCTCCCGGGCGAAGCGCTCCGTCTCGTTGAACACATAAAACTTCATGCCCAGGCGATAGGCCACAGACCGGGCGTCGTCAGCGTCGTCGGCGGAGCAGCAGGTCCCCGCCTTTTCGCCGTTATACAGCCGCAGCATGGCCCCGTCGCACTCGTACCCCTGCTGCCGCAGCAGCAGAGCGGCGGCGCTGCTGTCCACCCCGCCGGACATGGCCACCAATACGCGTTTTCCTTCCATGTGTGACCTCCTATGCATAAAACAGGGAAAAAACGGCAATCCTTCAATCAATATAATTCCTGGTGAACGCCTGGACCGGCAAGGCGTCGGCCAGCTCCACCAGCACCGGGTTGAAGCCGCCGGCATAGTGGAAGGGCGGCTGGCGCACCAGGGTCACGCCGCTGCGGCGGTCCGGCAGGCGCACCGTCACCGCGGTGCCCTCCCCCTGCCGGGAGGAGACCACCAGGCTGCCGCCGTGGCCCTGGGCAATGCGGCGGCACAGGGGCAGGCCCAGGCCCAGCCCATGGACCGGCAGGTCCATATTGCTGTGCTGCCAGCGGTCAAACAGACGCTCCATCTTGTCCTGAGGAATGCCGGGGCCGCTGTCCTTCACGCACAGCAGCACGCACTCCGGCCCCGTCCGCAGGGATACCTCGATGGTCCCGCCGGGGGGCGTGAATTTCATGGCGTTGGACACCAGGTTCCAGAACAGCCGCTCCAGCAGCTCCCGGTTGGCGGCGATGACGTGGGCCCGGTCCCGGCAGGTGAACACCAGGCGCAGGTCCATCAGCTCCGCCAGGACCTGCCCCTGGCGGCACAGACCCTCCAGCAGCTCCACCAGCTCCACGTTCTCCGTGTCCAGGGGCTTGTCCTCCGCCAGCATGGGGGCGTCGGACAGGTTGTTCACCACCCGAAGGATCTTGTAATAGCTCTGGCACAGAATGGCGGCGCTGCGGTCCGTTCCGGTGTCCCGGTCCCGCAGCCGCTCCGGAGCCAGGCGGCCCAGAGCCCCATGTATATTGGCCAATGCCCCGCGCAGCTGGACGGCAATCCCCGGCAGCACCTCGCGGAGCATCTGCTTTTCGGCTTCGCTGTATTCCATGTGATACAGCCTCCTTCCACTATTGTTTACGATTCCGGAAAAGCCCGACGCTTATTCCCGGAACGTTCTGTCTGTCATGCAAATTTATACCATACTATATCAAAGAAAGAGGAAAAACACAAGATATTTGTCGCATTCTGGAAAATCAGAAAAATTTTAAAAAGGGTCTTGCATTTTTGGAATTCATCGCATATAATACTAAACGTACCATACATTTGATATATTCCATTACGGAGAGGAAGCTGTGTTTATATGAGCATCAAAGTCGGCATCAATGGTTTTGGCCGCATCGGCCGCATGGTCCTGCGCTGCAGCCTGCAGCACCCCGAGATCGAGATCGTGGGCATCAACGACCTGTGTCCCGCCGATTACCTGGCCTATATGCTGAAGTATGACACCATGCACGGCAGGATCAATGCCCAGGTGTCCTCCGGCGATAATTCCATCATCGTGGACGGCCACGTGATCCCCGTGTACGCCGAGCGTGACCCCGCCAACCTGCCCTGGAAGGAGATCGGCGCGGAGTACGTCATCGAGTCCACCGGCCTGTTCCTGACCAAGGACAAGGCCAAGGGCCATATCGAGGCCGGCGCCAAGCATGTGGTCATGTCCGCCCCCTCCAAGGACGACACCCCCATGTTCGTTATGGGCGTGAACCAGGACAGCTACACCTCCGATATGACCTTCGTGTCCAACGCCAGCTGCACCACCAACTGCCTGGCCCCCATTGCCAAGGTGCTGCACGATAACTTCGGCATTGCCGACGGCCTGATGACCACCGTTCACTCCACCACCGCCACCCAGAAAACTGTGGACGGTGTGTCCGTGAAGGATTGGCGGGGCGGCCGCGCCGCTTCCGGCAACATCATCCCCAGCTCCACCGGCGCCGCCAAGGCCGTGGGCAAGGTGATCCCCAGCCTGAACGGCAAGCTCACCGGTATGTCCATGCGCGTGCCCACCCTGGACGTGTCCGTGGTGGACCTGACTGTGAACCTGGAGAAGCCCGCCAGCTATGACGAGATCTGCGACGCCATGAAGAAGGCCGCCGAGGGCCAGCTGAAGGGCATTCTGGATTACACCGACGAGCCCGTGGTGTCCTCCGACTTCCTGGGCAACACCCACACCTCTATTTTCGACGCCAAGGCCGGTATCGCCCTGACCGACACCTTCGTGAAGGTGGTCTCCTGGTACGATAACGAGATCGGCTATTCCGATAAGATCCTGTGCCTGATTGAGCACATGTATTCCGTGGATCACAAGTAAATCCAGCCAATTTCCCCTTTTATTGTTTTCCTTCTTTTTGTTCCGGAAAAAACGCCGTCCATCCTGGGCGGCGTTTTTTCCGTTCGGACGCCGGAATACGCAGGGAAAAGCCGTCTTCGGAAAGGAAGATCGTTACGAAAGAAACCCATCAGGGGTGTCTTTCGTTTGCAATCATAGGCATTTCAGAACGTAACGTTCTGAAATGCTGCAAGCAGCCTGTCAAAAAGAATTTTGACAGGCTGCCCGGAAAAAGCGCCATCCATCCCCCGCCGGGCGGCTTTGATATATATCCGGTTGTCGGGAAAAGGGCGGTTATTCCGCCAGCAGGCCCGCGTGGACCATGGCGTGGTACAGGCCATCCTCCGCCGGGGTGCCGGTGACATACTCCGCCACCGCCTGCACCCGGGCCGGGGCATTGCCCATCACCAGCGGATGCCCCACGCATTGCAGCATCTCCAAATCGTTGGCGCTGTCGCCAATGGCATAGCAGTCGGCCAGGTCCTCACCCAGGGCCTGGGCCACCGCCAGGCAGCCGGAGGCCTTGGAATACCCCCGCACCGGCAGCTCCAGCATGTTGCCCCGGTCGATGATCTGGCACATGGGGGCCACCTCCGCCAGGAACTCCTCCCGGAGGCTGTCCGGCGCCGTCAGCACGCACACCTTGTCAAAGTGGAAGTCCGGGTCTCCGTCGGGCTGTCCCACCCGGACGCCCCGGGCCTCCAACCGGGCGATGGCCCCCCGCAGCTCCCGGTTCACGATGCCGTGTGGGGTGTCGCACCAGATGTGCTCCGCCTCCTCAAAGTACATATCCACCCGGCACCGGCGGCCGATCTCCAGGATTTTCCGGCTGGTCTCCCGGTCGAAGCCCACATGGCGGATGATCTTCCCGTCCAGCTGGATATACTGGCCGCAGGAGCACACCAGTCCGTCAAAATCCATGTCCATAAGCTGCGGGTCCATGGCAAGCCTGGGCCGCCCGGTGTTGATGACGCAGTGGTGCCCCGCCTGGCGCAGCCGCCGCACCGCCGTCACGGCGGAGGGGGGAATGGTGCCGTCCAGGTCCATGACGGTGCCGTCGATGTCAAAGAAAATAATGCTCATATTCCGGTTCTCTCCCTGTATATTTTCCTCAGCTTGTCAAAAAAGACTTTTTTGACAAGCTGAGTGCGGTTTTTCAGAACTTAAAAAGTTCTGAAAAACCTGTGATTGCAAACGAAAGACACCCCTGATGGGTTTCTTTCGTAACTATCTTCCTTTCCGATGGCGGAAGATTTCCGAGTTTTTCGACAGTCTCTTTTCCCATTCATTGTACGGCAATTTCCCCCGAAAAGGAATCCGCATAATGCACAAATGTGCCGCCCCGGCGGACGGGAGTTTTTCCCGGGCTTGCAATGGCCGCCGCTCTCTGCTACAATAAAGCAAAATTGCCAGAGCATCCAAGGAGGAACATCCCATGACCAAGCAGGAAACCTATGACTATCTCCGGGCCCGGGGCGTGGCCTTTGAGATCACCGAGCACCCGGCGGTGTTCAATATGGAGGAGTGCGCCGCCGTGGATATGCCATATCCGGAGGACGATGCCAAGAACATCTTCGTCCGGGACGCCAAAAAGCAGAATTACTATCTCATCACCGTCCGCCACGACAAGCGGGTGGACCTGAAGGAGTTTCAGCGCCGCCACGGCACCACCCGGCTCAGCTTCGCCTCCCCGGAGGACCTGATGGCCCGGTGACCCCCGGGTCCGTGACGCCTCTGGGCCTGCTGAACGATCCGGACCGGTCGGTGCAGTTCTATCTGGACCGGGATTTCGAGGGAGGCCGCATCGGCGTTCACCCCAACGACAACACCGCCACCGTGTGGCTGTCCACCCGGGACCTGCTGGACCTGCTGCGGGAGCACGGCTCCCCGGTCCAGTGGGCAGAGATCTGAGGTAAGGAGGTCCGCCATGAATCCCACCGATCTGCTGGCCGCTCTGCACACGGCGGAGCGGCTGAAGGACACCACCCGCCACTGCTGCACCTCTCACCGCCGCCCGGAAAGCGTGGCGGAGCACAGCTGGCGCATCGCCCTGATGGCCTTCTGGCTGCGGGACGAGTTTCCGCAGGCGGATATGGACCGGGTCATCCGCATGTGCCTGATCCACGACCTGGGGGAGTGCTTCACCGGCGATATCCCCACCTTCCGCAAAACGGCGGAGGACGAGGTACGGGAGGAGCGGCTGCTGCATGAGTGGGTGGACACCCTGCCCGCCCCTTATGGGGCGGAGATGCACGCCCTGTACCGGGAGATGGCCGCCCAGGAGACTCCGGAGTCCCGCATCTATAAGGCCCTGGACAAATTTGAGGCCGTGATCCAGCACAACGAGTCCCCCATCGACACCTGGGAGCCTCGGGAATACGACCTGAACCGCACCTACGCCATGGAAAACGCCGCCTGGTCCCCCTATCTGACCCGCCTGCGGCAGGCTATTCTCCGGGAAACGGAGGAGAAAATCGCCAACGAACAATAAACGGCAGTCCCCCGGCCCAGGCCGGGGGACTGCTTTGCTTATTCGTGTTCCTGCTGCTTTCGCTCATGCCGCCGGCAGATGGCCCGGTAGATCAGCAGCCCCACACCGGACACCGCCAGGGTCACGGCGAAAACCAGGATGGCGAACTGATAGTCCTTCACTCCCAGGGCGCTGCCGCCGATGGTGGAGGTCAGCACCGAGGGCAGACGCCCCACGGTGCACAGCAGCAGCCACTTGCCCCAGGACAGGTCCGTCAGCCCGGCGAAGTAGCACAGCAGGTCCTTGGGGGTGCCCGGCACGGTGAATATCAGCCAGAACAGGGCGTCCCGCTTGGGGGAGCTTTGCAGGAATTTCAGCTTCTCCAGCTTCTCCCGGGGGAAGAAGATCTCCACCAGCTCCCGGCCGAACCGCCGCACCAGGGCGAACACCGCCACGCTGCCCAGAACCCCCCCCAGCAGACACAGCACGCTGCCCCGCAGGGCCCCGAAGGCATAGCCGCCGCTGATCTCCAGGGGCTCCCCGGGGATCACAGCCACCACCACCTGCAAAAACACCATGCCCACATAGGCGGCCATGCCCAGCAGGCCGTGGCCGTCCACCCACAGGCGGAACTCCTCCGGCCGGGAGGCAAATCGCACCAGGGGGCGGCCAATGAACCATCCCACCGCCGCCGACAGCAGCAGGAAGATGGCGATGGCCGCCCAGGCGATGAGCTTTTTCTGTTTATCCGTGAAAACATGCTTGTCCATAAGAAACCTCGATCTGTTGATATGGACATTATACCACATTCTTCCGACCGTTTTTGAACAGACCGTGAAATAATCCTTAAACCGGGGTTACGCCCTTAAAGATATCACAATAAGCAATCCGCTTCCGGTTTTTGCCGGAAGCGGATTGCTTATTTTTTACTGTTCTGCCGGGCCGGGGATGTCGCCCACGCCGTCCAGCACCAGCCGGGGGCGGTAGGGGAACTTGGCGATGTCCTCCCGCCGGGTGACGCCGGAGAGCACCAGCACCGTGTCCAGGCCGGTTTCGATACCGGCCACCATGTCGGTGTCCATGCGGTCGCCGATCATCACGGCGTCCTCTGAGTGGACCCCCAGGATCCGCAGGCCCGTGCGCATCATCAGGGGATTGGGCTTGCCCACGAAATAGGCGCTCTGGCCGGTGGCCATCTCGATGGGGGCGATCATAGCCCGGCAGGCGGGGATGATGCCGTCCTCCGAGGGGCCGGTCAGGTCGCTGTTGGTGCCGATGAGCCGGGCGCCCTTCAGCACCAGCCGCACCGCCCGCAGGATGTTCTCGTAATTATAGCTGTTGCCCTCGCCGATGATGACATAATCCGGGTCCACGTCGTTCATGGTGATGCCCTCGTCGTGGAGGGCCATGATCAGCCCCGCCCCGCCGATGACATAGGCGCTGCACCCCGGGGCCTGGCTGCTGATGAACCGGGCCGTGGCCAGGGCGCTGGTGTAAAAGTGGCTCTCGTCCACGTCCAGGCCCATGCGCCGGAGCTTCTGCTGCAGCTCCTTGGGGCTGCGCTCGGAGGAGTTGGTCAAAAACAGGAAATTCTTCTCCTCGCGATACAGCCAGTCCACAAATTCCTTCACCCCCGGCAGCAGCCGGTTGCCGTGATAGATGACGCCGTCCATGTCGCAGATAAAGCCTTTTTTCTGTCGCAGCTGGTCCATAAGAATCCTCCTATATGATAAAATTTACCGATTTCCGCAGTTTTTCCGCCAGATCAGGGCCAGACCCCGCAGCAGCAGACTGTCGTCGTGCCGGATCCTCCGGCGGCAGTAGGGGATGATGACCCCGGCCAGGCCGCCGGTGGCCACGGCGGTGCAGGGGACGCCCAGCTCCTCCTCCATGCGGTCCAGCAGACCGTCGGCCATGGCGGCGGCCCCGTAAATGGCGCCAGCCTGAAGGCTGTCCTCGGTGACGGAGCAGATGACCTTCCCCGGGGCCTCCAGGGCGATATCCGGCAGCTGGGCCGTGCCGGAAAACAGGGCGTGGAGACTCAGCTTCACCCCGGCCAGGATCACGCCGCCCCGATAGCGGCGGTCTGCGTCCACCACGGTGACGGTGGTGGCGGTGCCGAAGTCGAACACCACCACCGGCAGGGGATACTCCGCCGCAGCGGCGGCGTCGGCGGCCAGCAGGTCCACCCCCAGGGTCTCCGGCTGTTCAATGGCGATGTCCAGCCCGGCGGGGGTGGTGGGCCCCGCCACAAAGGCTTCCAGCCCCGTGACCCGGCGGATGGCGTCGGCGGTCTCCGCCGTCAGCCGGGGCACCACCGAGCCGATCGCGGCCCCTTCCGGGGCGGCCTGCCCCTCCAGCACCCGGCGGATGGCGTCGTCATACGCCTCCGGCGGCAGCGGATCCCCGGAGGGGACCCGGCACTGGGATACGACCCGGTCCTTCTCATCCAGCAGGGCCAGAACGATGTTGGTGTTTCCGATGTCAGCAGTCAGCAGCATAAAATTTCCTCACTTATACAGCGTTTTAGCTTGGCCGGAAAGCTTGCGCTTTCTGGCCAAGCCGGGGATATTTCAGGATTGCTTCCTGGGAATGGTCACGGTGATGGTGGTGCCCTTGCCGGGCTGGCTCTCCAGCTGCACGGTTCCGTGGTGATAGGCCACGGCGTGCTTCACGATGGACAGGCCCAGGCCGGTGCCGCCGGAGGCCTTGGAGTGGCTCTTATCCACCCGGTAAAACCGCTCGAAGATCCGGGACTGGTGCTCCGGGGCGATGCCGATGCCGGTGTCCGCCACGGAGATCACGGCGTTTTCGCCGGCATCCGACACGGTGACCCGGACGCTGCCGCCGGGGACGTTGTACCCGATGGCGTTGTCGCAGAGGTTATAGATGGTCTCGTGCAGCAGACGGCGCACGCCCTCCGCCCGGACGTCCTGTCCCTCCACGGTAAGGCTGACCTGGCTTTTCTCGGCCTTGTCCCGCAGATCGGCGGCAATGTCCCGGCACAGAGCCGGGATATCCACCTGCTCCCAGGGCAGGGGGTCCCCCTCGTCCAGCTGGGACAGACGGATGATGTCGCCGATGAGGGCCACCAGCCGCTGGGCCTCCCGGCGGATGTGGCCCACGAACCGGGGCAGGTCCTCCTGCTTCACCAGACCGTTTTCAATCAGCTCGGCGCTGCCGATGATCCCCTGGAGGGGGGTCTTCAATTCATGGGAGACGTTGGCGGTGAACTCCCGGCGGCTCTGCTCCGCCGTCTCCTGCTGGGTGATGTCGAAGGCCAGCACCACCGCGCCCAGCACGTCTTCGCCGGACCGGATGCGGGAGATATCGAACTGATAAATGCGGCCCGGGCGCTGCACATGGACCTCGCTGTGGCCGGAGGCCATGGCTTCCTCCAATGCGGCGCTGACGTCCCGGCTGCGGTCCACCGTCAGGAAATCCTGGCCCAGGCAGGTCTCGTCCGCCTCGAAGATCCGGCAGGCGGCGGGGTTGATGCTCAGCACAGCCCCGGCGTCGTCCAGCAGCACCAGGCCCTCCTGCATATGGGAGGTGATCTGTTGGAACTCGTCGGACCGGCGGCGCAGGTCCGTCAGCTGGCTGTCGATCTGCCGCCGCTGGACGTTGATGCGGCACAGCAGGGGGGACAGCTCCTCATAGGTGTCGTTTTCCAGGGGGTGCTCCAGGTCCAGGGCGTTCAGGGGCGCGGTGATGCGGCGGGACAGGCGGCCCGCCAGCAGGCCCGACAGGATCAGGGCCACCGCCGCCGTCAGCAGAATGGCCGGCAGCATTCCCAGCAGCAGCATCCCCACGGTGGCCCGGCTGATGGAAATGCGCAGCACCGTGCCGTCCGGCATCCGGCGGGCATAGTAGCTGGTTTTTTCCAGCAGGGTGCTGGAATAGCGGGTGGAGTGGCCAGAGCCGGTGCGCAGGGCCTCCCGGACCTCCAGGCGGTCGCCGTGGTTCTCCAGGCTTTCGGCGTCGCGCTTGGTGTCGCACAGCACCGAGCCGTCGGCGGCGATCCAGGTCAGGCGGTAGCGGTCCGCCGTGAGCTTGTTCAGATAGTCGCGGCCCTGGGTCTCCACCGCGGCGGCGGCCAGCTGCAGCTGATCCTGCAGCTGGTTTTCCTGCACGGAGGCAAAATAGCTGTACAGGCAGGTCATGACGATGGCCACCGCCGCCAGAAGCACGGCGGCAGCGGACACCATAAACGAGCGGAAAATTTTCTTGGTCATCCTTGTTCCTCCAGCCGGTAGCCCACGTTGCGGACGGTCTGGATGAGACTGCCGTAGGGGCCCAGCTTCTGGCGCAGCGTGCGGATGTGCATGTCCACGGTGCGGGTCTCGCCGCAGTAATCGGTGCCCCATACCTGGGCCATCAGCTGGTCCCGGGTAAAGGCCATGCCGGGGTGGGACAAAAGCAGCCGCAGCAGTTCGTATTCCTTATAGGTCAGGGGCACCCGCTGCCCGTCGCAGGAGACGGTGTGGGCGTCCTGGTCCAGGCTCAAGCCGGACAGGTGCAGCACGTGGCTGGGCCGGGCGCACCGGCGCAGCACCGCCTTCACGCAGGACACCAGCTCCATGACCCCGAAGGGCTTGGTCAGATAGTAGTCCGCGCCCAGGTCCAGAGCCTGGATCTTGTCATATTCCGCGCCCTTGGCGGTGGCCATGACAACGGGGATGGAACGGGTGGCAGGGGCGGCCCGCATACGGCGCAGCAGCTCCACACCGTCCACACCGGGCAGCATCACATCCAGCACCACCAGCTCCGGCAGCTCCCGGGCCGACTCCAGCGCGGACCAGAAGGCCCCGCCGTCGGCGAAGCCCTGGGCCTGGAACCCGGTGGACTGCAGGGTGTATACCTCAATATCAAGGATACTGGCATCGTCCTCTACGCACCAGATCATGGGTTATCCCTCCTTGTGCCGGCCGGTGATGGAAAAAATCACCCACTCAGCGATGTTGGTGGCGTGGTCGCCGATGCGCTCGAAATACTTGGCGATCATCAGCAGGTCCAGGGCATACTCCCCGTCGCCGGGGTCGGCGGCGATGCGGGAGATCAGGGCCTGCTTCACCTGGCGGAAATAGGCGTCCACGGTGTCGTCGGCGGCCAGAACGGCCTCTGCTTTTATTGTATCATGTTTTACGAATGCGTCAACACTTTCTGTGACCATGGAGATGGTGGCCCGGGCCATCTGGCAGAGAATGTCGTCATGCTCGGCGGTGCGCCCCTTCAGGAAGGTGACGATCTCGGCGATGTCCTGGGCCTGGTCGCCGATGCGCTCCATGTCGGTGATCATTTTCAGGGCGGCGGAGATCTGGCGCAGGTCCCGGGCCACCGGCTGCTGCTGCAGCAGCAGCTTCAGGCACAGGGACTCGATGGTGCGCTCCTTCTGGTCGATCTCGGTGTCCAGGGGGGCCACCCGGGCGGCCATATCGGGGTCTCCCTCCGTCAGGGCCTTGGAGGCCAGGGCGATGACCTCCTCGCACAGGGCACCCATTTCAATCAGCTCCCGGTTCAGCAGCGCCAGCTGCTGGTCAAACTGTCTTCTCATTATCCGAACCTCCCGGTGATGTAGTCCTCGGTGCGCTTGTCGGCAGGGGCGGAGAACAGCTGCTCCGTTCTGCCGAACTCCACCAGCTCGCCCAGCAGGAAAAAGGCCGTGTTGTCGGAGATGCGGGCCGCCTGCTGCATATTGTGGGTGACCATGACCACGGTGTAGTGCTCCTTCAGCTCCAGGGCCAGGTCCTCGATCTTGGAGGTGGAGATGGGGTCCAGGGCGCTGGTGGCCTCGTCCATCAGCAGCACCTCCGGCTCCACGGCCAGGGCCCGGGCGATGCACAGGCGCTGCTGCTGGCCGCCGGAGAGGCCCATGGCGCTTTTCTTCAGCCGGTCCTTCACCTCGTCCCAGATGGCGGCAGAGCGCAGGGAGCGCTCCACGATGTCGTCCAGCTTGGCGTGGCTGCGGACGCCGTGGGTCCGGGGCCCATAGGCCACGTTGTCATAAATGCTCATAGGGAAGGGATTGGCCTTCTGAAACACCATGCCGATGCGCTTGCGCAGCAGGGTGGGGTCCACCCTGGCGTCATAGATGTTCTTTCCGTGGAAGTCCACCTCCCCTTCGATCTTCACGGAGGGGATCAGGTCGTTCATGCGGTTCAGAGTCCGCAGGAACGTGGATTTGCCGCAGCCGGAGGGGCCGATGAAGGCGGTGATCTGCCGCTCCGGGATGGCGACGGATACGTCGTGGAGGGCGTGGTTCTGCCCGTACCACAGATGCAGGCTCTTGGCCTCAAGAATGGGTTCCATAGCAATGCCTCATTTCTTTCGCAGCTTCCGCCCCACCAGGGAGGCGGTCAGGTTGATCAGCAGGGTCAGCACCATCAGGATGGTGGCGATGGAGAAGGCCAGGGCCGTCTCGCCGCCCTCGGTGGCATAAACGTACAGGGCCACGGTCAGGGTGGCGGAGGAGGTGTGCAGAGCCTTGACAAAGCCCACCAGCTCCAGGCCGAAGCCCGCCGTATACAGCAGGGCGGCGCTTTCGCCCACAATGCGGCCCACCGCCAGGATGCAGCCGGTGACGATGCCGTCCACGGCCCCGGGCAGCACCACCGTGCGGATCATGTGCCATTTCCCGGCTCCCAGGCCCAGGGCCCCCTCCCGATAGGACTGGGGCACGGTTTTCAGGCTCTCCTGGGTGGTGCGGACGATGGTGGGCAGAATCATCACCACCAGCGTCAGGCCGCCGGCCAGGATGCCCGCCTTCAGGCCCAGCCGCTGCACAAACAGCAGCATACCCACCAGGCCGAAGATGATGGAGGGGATGCCCGTCAGGGTCTCGGTGGCGAACTCGATGACGGCCACCAGGCGGCGGTTGGCGGCGTACTCCGTCAGATAGATGGCGGCCCCCACCCCCAGGGGCAGGACGATGACCATGGCCACCACGATGATATACAGGGTATCCAGAATGTTGGGCAGGATGCCCACGGTGTTCTTGATATAGCTGGTCTGGCTGGTCAGCAGGGACCAGGTGATGCCCGGTACCCCGCGATAGAAGATATAGCCGATGAGAAACAGCAGCAGGGCGCAGGTCAGCCCCGCGCACAGCCATACCAGGCCCCGCATGCCCCGGTCATACAGACGGCGGCGGGGCGACAGCTTTTCCTCCATGGGTCAGTCCTCCTTCCTTTTTTTGATGAACACGTTGAGAAATACGTTGATGAGCATAATGAACAGAAACAGCACCAGGCCGATGGAGAACAGGGCCTGCTGATACAGGCTGCCCACCGGGGCATAGGACATGCCGGAGATGATACCGGTGGTGAGAAACCGGACAGACTGGAACAGCCCCGGCATATTGGCCACGTTTCCGGCCACCATGATGATGGCCATGGCCTCGCCGATGGCCCGGCCCACGCCCAGCACCACGGCGGTGGCCACGCCGCTGCGGGCGGCGTGGAGGCTGACCCGGAAATACGTCTCGGCGGCGGTGGCTCCCAGGGCCAGACTGGCCTCCTCGTACTCCCGGGGCACCGCCCGCAGGGCCGTTTCCGACACGTTGATGATGGAGGGCAGCACCATGATGGACAGCACCAGGATGGCCGCCAGCAGACAGGCTCCGGAGCCTAAGGAGAAGGTGGTGCGGATCAGGGGCACCAGCACGATCATGCCCACCAGGCCGTATACCACCGACGGGATGCCCGCCAGCAGCTGCACGGCGGTGCGGATCACGGCGGCGGCCCTGGGCGGGGCCAGCTTTGCCAGGAAGATGGCCGTCATCAGGCCGATGGGCACGCCGATGACCATGGCCCCGGCGGTGCCGTATATGGAGGTGAGGATGAAGGGGAGAATGCCGTACTGGGCCCCGGTGGTGGTGTTGGTGGGGTCCCAGACCTGGCCGAACAGGAATTTGAACAGGCCGATCTCCCGGATGGCGGGCAGGCCCGAAATGATCAGATACACGCTGATGATCAGCACGAAGCCCACGGCCACGATGCCGCACAGCAGGAACACCAGGTGGATCACATTTTCCAGGGCCTTACGGGCCCCTGTATTCTTTGAACGCATAGTCGGTTCCTTTCTGGTCCGGAACGGGAAAGGCCCCTGGCCCGGGATTCGGGTCAGGGGAGGTTTCCCGGGGTGGTTACTTGGCCACGGGCACCGCACCGGCGTTCTTGATGAGGTCGGAAGCGGCGGCAGAGGTGGCGAAGTCAAAGAAAGCCTGGGCAGCGGCGGAGAGAGTAACGCCTTCCTTGGTCACCAGCACGAAGGGGCGCTGGATCTGGTAGCTGCCATCCAGGACGGTGGCTTCGGTGCAGGCCACACCGCCCACGGTGAGGGCCTTGACAGTGGACTTGCCTTCCACGGCGGACAGAGATGCGTAGCCGATGGCGTTGGGGTTGCCGGCAACGGCCTCAATGACGCCGCCGGTGGAGGTCAGCTCCTGGTCCAGCTTGCAGGCATCCTTGGTATCGGTGATGGACTCGAAACCGTCCCGGGTGCCGCTGCCGGACTCACGGCCGATGCAGGAGATGGCGCCGGGGTCGCCGCCCACCTCGCTCCAGTCGGTGATCTTGCCGGTGAAGATGTCGGCGATCTGCTGAACGGTCAGATCGGCAACCTTGCTATCGGCGTTGATGATGATGGCGATGCCGTCCAGGGCCACGGTGGTCTCCTGGAGACCGGCGGACTTCTCCTGGTCCTTCAGGGCCCGGGAGGCCAGGCCGATGTCGGTGGAGCCGTTCCTCACGGCCTCGATGCCTGCGCCGGAGCCGGTGGGGTCATAGGTGACGGTGACGCCGGGATTGTCGGTGGTGAACTGCTCCTTCAGCGCGCCAATGACCTTGTCCATGGAGGTGGAGCCGTTGGTGGACACGGAGCCGGAGAGAGCGGCGTTGTTATCGTCGTTCTTAGGGGTGTCATTGCCCTTCTGACCGCAGCCGGCCAGGATGCCCAGTGCCATGACAATGCACAGGGCCATAGAAAGAAACCTTTTCATTTTTCAGAATCTCCTTTCGATTCAACGGATTTCGGATATCCTCGGTACAGTTCATAGAATACGGGCCGGATGTAAAGCCGGAAAGGCGTGTTTTGTAAAATCCCGGTAAAATGCCGGACCCGGCCAAGGGCGAAATTTTCGCCGCCCGGCTTTACGGATGCCCGGCGGCGTGGTATACTCCAAAAGACAGAGAACGAGAAAAATCGGAAAGAGATGAGTCCTGTGCGGAAAAATCAGACAGAGGGGCTGCTGCGGAAGCTGCCCCGGCCCGCCGGGAAGAAACCGGCCCCGGCTGCCAATAAGGAGTAAATAACATGAAATATCAGGCGATTTTATTTGATATGGACGGAACACTGCTGGACACCCTGACGGATATGCAGGCGGCGGTGAACTACATCCTGGAAAAATACGGCTATCCCACCCGGACCTTAGAGGAGGTGCGCCGGTTCGTGGGCAACGGCGCGGGACCACTGATTCACCGGGCCCTGCCCCAGGGGGTGGACCCGGACCGGGAGGCGGAAATCCTGGCGGACTACCGGGCCTATTACCAGGCCCACAACTGCGTGGAGACCCGGCCCTATGACGGCATCGGGCCGCTGCTGGAGCGGCTGCGGCAGGCAGGCGTGCGGACGGCGGTGGTGTCCAACAAGCCGGACCGGACCACCCGGACCCTGGCGGCCCAGTTCTTCCCGGAGCTGGATGGGGCCATGGGCCAGCGGGAGGGCATCGCCTCCAAGCCCGCCCCGGATATGGTCCGGGCGGCTCTGGACCAGCTTCACGCGGCCCCGGAGGAGACTCTGTATGTGGGCGACAGCGAGGTGGACGTGGCCACCGCCCGGAACGCCGGGCTGGACATGATCGGCGTGGCCTGGGGGTTCCGGGGCCGGGCGGCTCTGGAGGCCGCAGGCGCGCCCCTGGTGGCGGACACCCCGGAGCAGCTGCTGGACATGCTGCAATGACCCCAAATCACGAAACGAGGTGCGATATGCATACATTTATGGTGCCCTGCCTGCTGGGCCTGGAGAAATTGGTGGGCGACGAGATCCGGCGGCTGGGCTTGAAGGACGTGCAGGTGGAAAACGGCCGGGTGCTGTGCCGGGGGGAGCTGTCTGACCTGGCGCGGCTGAACATCAACCTGCGCTGCGGGGCGCGGGTGCTGCTGGTGCTGGGCCGGTTCCCGGCCCGCAGCTTTGAGGAGCTGTTTCAGGGCACCCGGGCCATCCCCTGGGAGGAGTATCTGCCCCGGGACGCGGCCTTCCCGGTGAAGGGCTACTCCATCTCCTCCCAGCTGCACGCGGTGCCCGCCTGCCAGTCCATCATCAAAAAGGCCATGGTGGAGCGGATGAAGGCCCACTACGGCCTGGAGCAGTTCCCGGAGGACGGGGTCAAGTATCAGGTGCGGTTCTCCCTGTTCAAGGACGAGGCCATGATCTGCCTGGACAGCTCCGGGGAGGGCCTGTACAAGCGGGGCTATCGGGCCGTGGGCGTGGAGGCCCCTCTGCGGGAGACGCTGGCGGCAGCCATGGTGACCCTGTCCCGCTTCCGGGGCCGGGACCCCTTCTGCGACCCCTTCTGCGGCAGCGGCACCATCTGCATCGAGGCGGCGCTGATCGCCATGAACCGGGCCCCGGGCCTGGACCGCAGCTTCGACGCCCAGCGCTGGGGCTTCGTGCCCTCCGGCGACTGGCTGACCGCCGCCGGGGAGGCCATGGACAAGGAGTTCCACGGCCGGTACGACATCTGGGGCGGCGACGTGGACCCCCGGGCCGTGGCCATTGCCCGGGACAACGCCCGGAAAGCCGGGGTGGAGGACGTGGTGCGCTTCGAGGTGGCGGATATGCGGAATTTCCGCCGGGACGACACCTATGGCCAGCTGGTGACCAATCCCCCCTACGGCGAGCGGCTGCTGGAGCGGCAGGAGGCCGAGGCCCTGTACCGGGATTTCGGCAAAATGTGGGAGCGTCTGCCGGATACCTGGCGGACCCTGGTCCTCAGCAGCCACACGGAGTTTGAGCGCACCTTCGGCCACCAGGCCAAGAAGAAGCGCAAGCTCTATAACGGCATGATCAAGTGCGACCTGTTCATGTACGGCAACGTATAAGCACCCGCCCCGGCATTTTATTTGCACCCGGCGGCTTCCTATGATATAATGACGGCATCACACGGATCACTTATCAAGGAGGCGCAGCTATGCAAAAGCTGGACAAACAGTTCCATATCCACTGCGTGGAGGGCGACGTGGGCCGTTACGTCATCCTGCCCGGCGACCCCGGCCGCTGCGAAAAAATCGCGGCCCTGTTCGACGACGCCCATTTTGTGGCCCAGAACCGCGAATTCACCATCTATACCGGAACCCTGCTGGGGGAAAAGGTCTCCGTCTGCTCCACCGGCATCGGCGGCCCCTCCGCCTCCATCGCCATGGAGGAGCTGCACAACATCGGCGCGGATACCTTCATCCGGGTGGGCACCTGCGGCGGCATCGACCTGGACGTGCGCTCCGGCGACGTGGTGGTGGCCACCGGGGCCATCCGCTTTGAGCACACCAGCCGGGAGTATGCCCCCATTGAGTACCCGGCCGTGGCCAATTTCGACGTCACCTGCGCCCTGGTGCAGGCCGCCAAAAACCTGGGCAAGTCCCTGAAAACCGGCGTGGTGCAGTGCAAGGACGCCTTCTATGGCCAGCACAGCCCCGCCAGAATGCCGGTGTCCTATGAGCTGCTGAACAAGTGGGAGGCCTGGAAGCGCCTGCACGTGAAAGCCAGCGAAATGGAAAGCGCCGCCCTGTTTGTGGTGGCCGACGCCCTGGGCTGTCGCTGCGGCAGCTGCTTCCATGTGATCTGGAACCAGGAGCGGGAAGCCGCCGGGTTGGACCAGGACATGAGCGAGGACACCACCTCCGCCGTGGAGGTGGGCGTGGAGGCCCTGAAGCTGCTGATCCAGGCGGACCGGCAGGCATAAATTGCAGAAAACGGGCGGCCCCGGTCAGGGGCCGCCCGTTTATCAAAGGCGATGAGAGGCGTACACGCTGTTCTGCCCCTCGACTTTCTCAAATCCGGACGCGGCGTAGGCCGCGATTTCCTCCGCCGCGTCTGTGTAAACCAGCGCCATCATCCGGTTCGGCCCGTTTCGCCTGACCGCCTCTGCCAGCAGGGGGACCGCATATTTCCGGAAGGGCAGTCCGGGCCTGACCAACAGGCCCTGCACGGTCCCGTCTGCCACAACGGCAAACGCGGGTTCGTCCTTCCGGTGCAGTAAACCGTAAAGATTATCGGGGTCATATGTGAAATGTGGGTCACAAAAGAGCGGGTCACGCGAAATGTCAAGAATAAACGCCCGGTATTCCTCAAAGGAATTGATTGCCACGATCATGTGGATTCTCCTGTAAAAGCGGAGATTGGCGATTGGTTGGACAAGCTGGAAGTTACAAATTCAGTTGAAGCACAATTTCTTCGTCATTCATCTCTCCCGTATCACGAAAGCCTGCCTTGCGATACATAGATAATGCGGTTGTGTTGGTCTCTTTGGTTGATAAGCGGATATTGTTCGCACCATGTTCTCTGAAATATTTAATGATTACCTGCAATGCTGCTGTTCCATACCCATTTCCCTGTAAATTTTCATCAATCATGAATCTCCACAACCAATATCTGTCATTAGAGTCCTCATATTTCTCATCAAACGCAAACATGGTGAACCCCACTATTTTCTCATCACAATATATAGCAAAGGGACGAGCGATCTTCTCGTTTTCTTTTGCTTCCTTCCAAGAATCCTCATTCGAAGCTATATATTGCATTTGGTTGCCTGCAACTTTCAGTTCAAAACATTGTTTCATGTTATCTTCCGTTAAGGCTATTAGTTCTATTTTCATTTTCAAGTTCTCCTATATAATCAGCTCGACAAATCCCAATCTATTGGGTTCATTATACCAGGTCATCCTGCGCCTGTCAAAACAGGCCGTTTGCAGTGAGCGATATATCATATTTTTTGCCGGGCCAAAAGACACGCTCGGGTGTTCGGATGGGGTGCGGTCAGCCGACAGAATGACGAAAGCCCCGAAACCTTAGTGGTTTCAGGGCTTTTCGGTTATGGTGCGCGGTACAGGACTCGAACCTGTGACCCCATGCACGTCAAGCATGTGCTCTACCAGCTGAGCTAACCGCGCGGAACAGTATGTATTTTACACGGTCTGCACCAATTTGTCAACAGTTTTCTTGCCAAGTTTCATTTTTTTTGCTATACTCTCCTCAAAACCACCCAGGAGGACAAACATCATGGAAAAAATCGCGCTGGTAACGGGCTCATCCCGGGGCATCGGGCGGGCCGTGGCGGCGGAGCTGGCCCGGCAGGGCTGGGCCGTATGCATCAACTATCGGGTCCGGGAGGACTGCGCCCGGTCGCTGCTGGAGCAGCTGACGGCGGAGGGCTGCCGGGCCATGATGGTCCGGGCGGACGTGTCCCAGCGGGACCAGGTGGAGGCCATGGTGCGCCGGGTGGAGGACACCTTCGGCCCGGTGTCGCTGCTGGTGAACAACGCCGGTGTGGCGGGCCAGGCCCTGTTCCAGGACATCTCTGAGGAGCTGTGGCGCCGCTACTTCTCCGTCAACGTGGACGGCGCTTTTCACACCATCCAGGCGGTACTGCCCCAGATGCTCCACCAGCACGCAGGCTGCATCGTGAACATCTCCTCCATCTGGGGCCAGCGGGGCGCCAGCTGCGAGGTCACCTACTCCTGCACCAAGGCGGCGCTCATCGGCCTGACCCGGTCCCTGGCCATGGAGCTGGCCCCCACCCACATCCGGGTTAACTGCGTGGCCCCCGGAGTCATCCGCACGGATATGCTGGATGCCCTGCCGCCGGAGGTACTGCCCCAGCTGGCTCAGGAAACGCCCCTGGGCCGCCTGGGCACGCCGGAGGACATTGCCCACGCCGTGGCCTTCCTGGCCGGGGACGGGGCCTCCTTCATCACCGGCCAGGTGCTCACCTGCGACGGCGGCTTCATCCTGTGAAGAAAAGTTCCCGGAAACGGGTATTTTTTCCTTTACAGAACAGCCATATCCGGCTATAATAGATAAGCTAAGGAATTTTTTTCGATAAGGAGACGACCGACTATGGCAGTCATTGAATACGACGAGTATAAACAGAAGCTCCAGGCCCTGGAGCCCACCCTGCGGGAGCTGGAGAAGGCCCTGGGTATCCCCAAGGACCGCCAGGAGCTGAAGGACCTGCAAGCCGAGACGGAGCAGGACGGCTTCTGGAACAACATCGAGCACAGCCAGAAGGTGTCCCAGCAGATCAAGCGCCTGGAGCACCGCATCAGGAAATATGACCGGCTGGTGTCCGAATGGGAGGACACCGTGACCCTGTGCGAGATGGCCCAGGAGGAGGACGACGCCTCTCTGCTGCCGGAGGTCACCGCCGGTTACGACAACCTGGAAAAGGAGATCAGCGAGCGCCGTCTGGCAGCGCTGCTGTCCGGTGAATACGACGCCAACAACGCCATTCTCACCTTCCACGCCGGTGCAGGCGGCACCGAGGCCCAGGACTGGACCGAGATGCTCTACCGTATGTATACCCGCTGGGCCGAGCGCCACGGCTACACCTATCAGCTGATGGACTACGAGGCCGGTGACGAGGCGGGCATCAAGTCCGCCACCATCCTCATCGAGGGTGACAACGCCTATGGCTACCTCAAGAGCGAAAACGGCGTCCACCGGCTGGTCCGGGTGTCCCCCTTCGACGCCAACGCCCGGCGGCAGACCAGCTTCGCCGCCGTGGAGGTCATGCCCGAGCTGGACGACGACAGCGAGATCGAGATCCGCCCCGAGGACATCGAGATGCAGGCCTGCCGCTCCAGCGGCGCCGGCGGCCAGCACATCAACAAGACCTCCTCCGCCGTCCGCCTGACCCACCTGCCCACCGGCATCGTGGTGTTCTGCCAGACGGAGCGCAGCCAGTTCCAGAACCGTGACAACGCCATGAAGATGCTGCGGGCCAAGCTGGCGGAGCTGAAGATGCAGCAGCACGCCGAGAAGGTCAGCGACCTGAAGGGCGTGCAGATGAAGATCGAGTGGGGCAGCCAGATCCGCTCCTATGTGTTCATGCCCTACACCCTGGCCAAGGACACCCGCACCGGCTACGAAATGGGCAACATCCAGGCCGTCATGGACGGCGACATTGACGGGTTCATCAACGCCTACCTGACCGCCGCCGCCAACGGCGAGATCAAGAAATAAGGGACGCCAGCCGTCCATGACATCGCCGCTGCGCGGCGTACAAGCGTTTTGCCTGCGGCAAAACCTTGGCCGGGCGGAATTCATTTCCGACCGGCATGGTTTGATCCGGGGGCCCCGCAAAGCCCCGCTTTGCGGGGAAACGGCGATATTGACGGGTTTATCAACGCCTACCTGACCGCCGCCGCCAACGGCGAGATCAAGAAGTAAGGGACGCCAGCCGTCCATGACATCGCCGCTGCGCGGCGCACAAGCGTTTTGCCTGCGGCAAAACCTTGGCCGGGCGGAATTCACTTCCGACCGGCATGGTTTGATCCGGGGGCCCCGCAAAGCCCCGCTTTGTGGGAGAACGGCGATATTGACGGGTTCATCAACGCCTATCTGACTGCCGCCGCTAACGGAGAAATCAAGAAGTAATTGCATTCGACTATGCCCCCCAGAGGCGGACCGCCGGTCCGCCTCTGGCTTTTTGTCCCGGTGCTCTCGGGCCGGGTAGAACCCGGCCCCTACGGACGCATCTCGGAAGCTACCCCGTTCCCTGCGGCAGGGCCCATGTGCTCCGCCGAAAACTGCTGATTCCGGCAGATTTGCAGCTTTTTGCGGGAGGAACCCCGCAATTTTGTGCAGTTTATTTTGAAAACGTCTTGCATTTTCCCCCGGGCAATGGTATAGTATCCCCAGGAGTTAAACTACTCTAATTTAAGTCATCAAACCATAGGAGGTAACATCATGAAGAAATTCGGTCTGTTCGCCGCCGGTGTGCTGTTGGGCACCGCCGGCATCAAGGTCCTGTCCAGCAAGGACGCCAAGAAGGTCTATACCCACACCACCGCCGCCGTGCTGCGGGCCAAGGACAGCGTCATGGAGACCGTCACCACCGTCCGGGAGAACGCGGAGGATATCTATGCCGACGCCAAGGCCATCAACCAGCAGCGGGCCCAACAGGAGGCCGACGCCGTGATCGAGGATGCTTCCGAGGCAGAATAAGCCATGAAATGCAGCATTCTCCATGAGTCCGCCGGACGGCTGCGGGTCCGCCTGCACTGCCCCGCCATGACCCTGCGCCAGGCGGACGTTCTGGAATACTATCTGCGGGCGGTGGACGGCGTCACGGAGGTGAAGGTCTATGACCGGACCCGGGACGCGGTGGTCTGCTTCGCCTGCGGCCGGGGGGACGTCATCGCCTCCCTGGCCGCCTTTTCCTTCCCCCGGGCGGAGGCCATGGACCTGGTGCCGGAGCACACCTCCCGGGCCCTGAACCGGGAGTTTGAGGACAAGCTCATCATGACCGTGGCCCGCCGCATGGTCTCCCGGCTGTTCCTTCCGGCGCCGGTGACCACGGCGCTGGCCGTCATTCGGTCGGTGAAGTACATCCGGGAGGGGCTTTCGGCCCTGTGGCATGGCCGCCTGTCCGTGGCCGTGCTGGACGCCGCCGCCGTCACCGTGTCCATGGCCCGGGGCGATTTCGCCACCGCCGGGTCCGTGATGTTCATGCTGCGGCTGGGGGAGATCCTGGAGGAGTGGACCCACAAGAAGTCCGTGGCCGATCTGGCCGGGGCCATGTCCCTGCACGTGGACCAGGTCTGGCTGCAAACCGGCGGCACCGAGGTGCTGACCCCCATCGACGCCGTCCGGGCCGGGGACCGCATCGTCATCCGCACCGGCAGCGTGATCCCCCTGGACGGCCGGGTGGCCGGCGGCGAGGCCATGGTGAACCAGTCCTCCATGACCGGCGAGTCCATGCCCGTGGCCAAGCGGCCCGGCAGCTATGTATACGCCGGGACCGTGGTGGAGGAGGGCCAGTGCGTGGTCTGCGTGGAAAAGGCCTCCGGCGGCGGGCGGTATGACCGCATCGTCCGCATGATCGAGGAATCCGAAAAGCTGAAATCCACCGCCGAGGACCGGGCCTCCCGGCTGGCGGACCGCCTGGTGCCCTATACCCTGGGCGGCACGGCGCTGACGTACCTGTTGACCCGGAATGTCACCAAGACCCTGTCGGTGCTGATGGTGGACTTCTCCTGCGCCCTGAAGCTGGCCATCCCCATTGCGGTGCTGTCCGCCATGCGGGAGTGCAGCGGACACCATATCTCCGTCAAGGGCGGGCGGTTCATGGAGGCCGTGGCCCAGGCGGACACCATCGTTTTCGACAAGACCGGCACCCTGACCTACGCCACCCCCAGGGTGGCGGAGATCGTGCCCTTCGGCGGCCGTGATCCCCAGGAGATGCTGCGGCTGGCCGCCTGCCTGGAGGAGCACTATCCCCACTCCATGGCCAACGCCGTGGTGGAGGAGGCCCGGGCCCGGGGCCTGTCCCACGAGGAGTACCACTCCCAGGTGCAGTATGTGGTGGCCCACGGCATCTCCAGCATGGTGGAGGGGGAAAAGGTCCTCATCGGCAGCGCCCACTTCGTGTTCGAGGACGAGGGCTGCCGGGTGCCGGAGGGGGAGGACGAGAAGTTCCGGACCCTCTCCCCTGCCTATTCCCACCTGTACCTGTGCATCGCCGGGGAGCTGGCCGCCGTGATCTGCATCCACGATCCCCTGCGCCGGGAGGCCCGGGACGCCGTGGCCGCCCTTCATGCCTGCGGCATTGGCAAGGTGGTGATGATGACCGGCGACAACCGCCAGACCGCCCAGGCCGTGGCCCGGGCGGTAGGCGTGGACGCCGTGTATGCCGAGGTGCTGCCGGAGGACAAGGCCGCCTTCATCCGCAGCGAGAAGGCCGCCGGGCACACCGTCATCATGGTGGGCGACGGGGTCAACGACTCCCCTGCCCTGTCCGAGGCCGACGCAGGCGTGGCCATCTCCACCGGCGCGGCCATTGCCCGGGAGATCGCCGACATCACCATCGCCTCGGAGGATCTGTTTGAGCTGGTGACCCTGCGCCGGCTGAGTCAGGCCCTGATGGCCCGGATCCACCGGAACTACCGGTTCATCGTGGGCTTCAACCTGTCGCTGATCCTGCTGGGCGTGGCGGGCCTTCTGCCGCCCACCACCTCCGCCCTGCTGCACAACATGTCCACCCTGGGCATCAGCCTGAAAAGCATGACGGACCTGGGCCCGGAGCTGCCCTCCCCTACCCCAGCAGAGCGGTGACGTCCGCCGCCGTCAGGGACGGCTGCAGGGCCAGGGTGATGCCGTAACCCAGCAGCCGGCCCAGCTCCCGGATCCGCTGGTCGATGTCCCGGGGGGTCAGGAACAGCCCCGCCCGGGGGTCGGCGTCCACCACCGTGGGGATGCCCACGGCGATCACCGGCACCCCCAGGGTGCCCCGGTCCAGGGCGCTGCGGCGGTTGCCCACGCCGGAGCCGGGCACCAGCCCGGTATCCGACAGCTGCACCGTGGCGCACAGGCGGGCGCTGTCCCGGGCGGCCAGGGCGTCCACGGCGATCACCGCCGCCGGGCGCACCCGCTCCACGGCTCCCCGCACCAGCTCCAGGGCCTCCAGCCCCGTCCGGGCCAGCACCCCGGGACACACCGCCGCCACCGGCCGGAAATCCGCAAACTGCCGGGGCATGGCCCGGATCATGTGCCGGGTCACCAGCAGGTTGTCTATGGACGCCGGGCCAACGGCGTCGCAGGTCATGGCCCGGTTTCCCAGGCCCGCCGCCAGCACCGGCCCCTCCGGCAGCAGCGCCGCCAGCTCCCCTGCCAGGCACCGGACTCCCCGGTCGAAATAGTCCGCCTCCCGGCGGAAATACGGCCCCAGGTCCACGGTGACGTACCGTCCCACGGGCTTGCCCAGGGCCTGGGCCCCGTCCTCATCCTCCACCCGGATGTCCGTGACGGCATAGCCCTCCCGGGTCCGCTCCCGGCTGCGTACCCCGGAAATGGTCCCCGTTTCCGCCCCGGAACAGGCGGCCTGAACCGACTCCAGGGCCAGGTCCGTCCGCGTCGTGCTCATATCTATGGTCATCGCCCCCCTGATGCTACTAAATCTTGTGGCTATGGCCCAGTTTCCCCCGGAGAAAAGAAAATATGCGAAAAAGTGCAGAGAAATTTCAAAAAGTGCTTGCAATTTTCGGACAAAGCTGGTAAAATACTATCCTGCCTGGGTATTTAGGTGCCCGTGCACGAAAATTTATCGCCGGGGAGGTGTTTGGTTTGCCGAATATCAAGTCTGCTAAGAAGCGCGTGCTGATCGCCGAGGTTCGTAACGCTCGCAACAAGGCCAACAAGTCTGCGCTGAAGACTGCTATCAAGAAGTTCGAGGCTGCTGCCGTGGAAGGCAATCGCACCGAGGCCGAGGGCGCTTACAAGGTCGCGGTGAAGTCCATCGACAAGGCCGCTGCCAAGGGTCTGATGCACAAGAACAATGCAGCCCACAAGAAGAGCGCTCTGACTCTGAAGCTGAATCAGATCGGTTGATGAAACCAAACCAAAGGACGTCCCGCCGGACGTCCTTTTTTATTTCCGGGGGCGTGGCCCGCTGAGGGCAGCGGGCCCTACGGGCGGTTTCCGGAAACCATCCCGTTCCTCTGCGGCAGGGCACATGGGCCCTGCCCTACAGGATATTCTATCGACACACGCCTTGTAGGGCGGGGCCCGTGTGCCCCGCCCGAACCCGCCGGGGTTGACGCGGCCCGCTGAGGACATCCTTCTTATTTTATTCCAGTTCCTGCTCCAGGTTGTCAAACTCCGGGGCGGTGAAAAACTGCCCCAGGGTGATCCCCAGGCCGTCGCAGATGAGCTTGATGGTCAGCAGCTTCGGATTCCGGCTTTTCCCATACAGGATGTTCTTGATGCTGGACGGCGGCAGTGCGCTGACCGTGGCCAGCCGGTTGATGGTCATGTCATGCTCCTGGCAAAGACGAAGAATGCGGTCCCGGACCGCCTCGTTGGTTTTCATGCTGCACCTCCCGGACTTTTTCCTATAGCATATCCGAAAGGGCTTGCCAAAATAGGCTACGCGTGCTACTATAGGCTATGCGTAGACGATTTGGAGGTGCGAAATGGCGGACTATCAGAAAATGTATGCCCTGTTGTGCGGAGCTTTGGACGATGTGATCGACCCCTTGGAGCAGATTCCCCTGGCTATCCCCTATGCAAGCGTTCTTCGCCGCGCGCTGGAGGATGCGGAGGAGCTATACATAGAAACTGCGGACCCGGCGGAATAAGCCGCAAATTTTCATGCGGCGGCTTGTGGATGATCCGGTTCTGTGATAGAATACAGGGCATTCCAATGTTTTTAAGGAGGCCATCATGGGATTTACCTTTATTTTACTGCTTGCCTATCTGGCCCTGACCGGTCTTGCGGTCATCGCCTTCCGGTCCGGGCGCAAGGCCCTGGGCGGCGGGGTGCTGGCCGTTATGGCCGTCAGTATAGCCGTGCTGGGATACCTGTGGGTCACGTCTCCCATGTGACGGAGGGGATTTATGGAGATCAGACAGCTTACCGATTCGACGGAAAAACAGGCCGTAACGCGCCTGATTCTGGAGGCGCTGCCGGAGTGGTTCGGCATTCCGGAGGCCCGGGAGGAGTATATCCGGGAAAGCGCAGGCAGGATATTCTTCTGCGCCTATGACCGGAACAGACCGGTGGGTTTTCTGTATCTGAAGGAAACGGGAAACGCCACCGTGGAGCTGTACGTCATGGGCATTCGGAAGGAGTATCACCGCCAGGGCATAGGCCGCCTGCTGTTCCGGCAGGCCAGGGAGGCCGCCTCCGGGGCCGGGTACGCCTTTATGCAGGTGAAAACCGTGCAGATGGGGAAATATGAGGAGTACGACCGGACCAACCGATTTTATCTGGCCCTGGGCTTCCGGGAGTTTGAGGTGTTCCCCACCCTGTGGGACGAAGGAAACCCCTGTCAGGTGTACGTCATGTCCCTGGAATAGGCCGCAAATTTCCCTTGACTCCCGGGGAAAAACATGCTATTCTCAACCTGTTAGAGGCGATGATGGGTGCGGCAGCCCGGAGCCGCGGGAGGAAATGCCCGCCGGACGCCCCGTTACCGGCGCAAGAGTGTGGATGTATCCAAATTCAGGTGGAACCACGGACGTTATTTCGTTCGCCCTGAGCTGTTATGGCTCAGGGCGGCTTTTATTTTGCAGGCAAAAACATCACATAAAGGAGATTTGACACATGAAAAACACGGAAAAGACCATGGACAAGATCGTGGCCCTGTGCAAAAACCGGGGCTTCATCTTCGCAGGCTCCGAGATCTACGGCGGCCTGGCCAACACCTGGGACTACGGTCCCCTGGGCGTGGAGCTGAAAAATAACGTGAAGAAGGCCTGGTGGAAGAAGTTCGTCCAGGAGAACCCCTATAACGTGGGCCAGGACGCCGCCATCCTGATGAATCCCCAGACCTGGGTGGCCAGCGGCCACCTGTCCGGCTTCTCCGATCCCCTGATGGACTGCCGGGAGTGCAAGGAGCGCTTCCGGGCCGACAAGCTCATCGAGGACTGGTGCCAGCAGGCGAGCGTAGAGCTGCCCAAGCCCATCGACGCCTTCACCCAGCAGGAGATGAAGGATTTCATCGAGGAGCACAACATCCCCTGCCCCTCCTGCGGCAAGCATAATTTCACCGATATCCGCCAGTTCAACCTGATGTTCAAGACCTTCCAGGGAGTCACCGAGGACGCCAAGAACACCGTGTATCTCCGTCCCGAGACCGCCCAGGGCATCTTCACCAACTTCGTCAACACCCAGCGCACCACCCGCCGCAAGCTGCCCTTCGGCGTGTGCCAGATCGGCAAGTCCTTCCGCAACGAGATCACCCCGGGCAACTTCATCTTCCGGGTCCGGGAGTTTGAGCAGATGGAGCTGGAGTTCTTCTGCAAGCCCGGCACCGACCTGGAGTGGTTCCAGTATTGGCGGACCTTCTGCCACAACTGGCTGCTTTCCATCGGCCTGAAGGACGAGAATCTGCGGCTGCGGGATCATGACCCCGAGGAGCTGTGCTTCTATTCCAAGGCCACCACGGACTTTGAGTTCCTGTTCCCCTTCGGCTGGGGCGAGCTGTGGGGCGTGGCGGACCGCACCGACTATGACCTGACCCAGCACCAGAACACCTCCGGCAAGGACCTGACCTATTTCGACTCCGAGACCAACCAGCGGTACATCCCCTATGTGGTGGAGCCGTCCCTGGGCGTGGAGCGCAGCGTCCTGGCGGTGCTGTGCGACGCCTATGACGAGGAGGTGGTGGGCCAGGACAAGAACGGCAAGGACGACGTCCGAGTGGTGCTGCACCTGCACCCGGCTCTGGCCCCCTATAAGGCGGCCATCCTGCCCCTGAGCAAGAAGCTGTCGGAGCCTGCCATGGAGATCTATAACGACCTGTGCAAGGACTTTATGCTGGACTTTGACGAGACCGGCTCCATCGGCAAGCGCTATCGCCGGGAGGACGAGATCGGCACCCCCTTCTGCATCACCGTGGACTTTGACACCGTGGGCGACGGCGAGAACCCCGGCGACCACTGCGTCACCGTCCGGGAGCGGGACACCATGGAGCAGGTGCGCATCCCCATCAGCGAGCTGAAGGCGTATCTCACCGAGAAGCTGGCCTATTGATCCGGCCATGAACATGAAAAAGCAGCTGGCCCTGGGCGGCGCACTGCTGACGGCGGCCACCGCCGCCTGCCTGAAGCTGGCCCAGTGGGCGGGAAAGAAGATCGAGTCCCGCCAGAAGAAAAAGCAATAACCCAACCGCAAGAGGGAGAGGCCGAAGCCTCTCCCTCTTATTATCTGCGTTTCCCCGTTACCGGCGCTCCAGCAGGCCGTCGTTGATGCGGTACACCACGTCGGCCCGGTCCATTACGGACAGGTCGTGGGTCACCACGATGACGCAGCGGTTTTCCTCATGGGCCAGCTTCAGCAGCAGGTCGATGATGTTGTCGCTGTTCTCGCTGTCCAGGTTGCCGGTGGGCTCATCCGCCAGCAGCAGCCGCCGGTCCATGGTCAGGCCCCGGGCGATGGCCACCCGCTGCTGCTCACCGCCGCTGATGTGGGTGGGATACCGGTCCAGCAGCTCGTCCGGCAGGGACACCCGCCGGGCCAGCTCCAGCGCCTGCTGCCGGGCCTCCTTGGCGTCCACATGGCACAGCTCCATGGGGTACTCGATGTTCTCCAGGGCCGTCAGCATGGGGAACAGGGCGAAGTCCTGATAGATCACCGCGGCCTTCCGGCGGCGGTATTCGTCCAGGTCCATGTCCCCGGTGGGGGTGCCGTCAAACAGCACCTGGCCGCTTTCCGGCAGGTCCAGCCCCGCCATCAGGCTCAGCAGCGTGCTCTTGCCCGCGCCGGACTTGCCCACCAGGGCGTACAGAGTGCCGCACTCGAAGGCGCAGCTCATGCCCCGCAGCACCACCTTCTCGGGACTGTAGCTGTAGCGCACGTCTTTCAATTCCAGAATCGGCATATCATTCAACCTCCCTGCGGTTTTTCAGAATATGGCGGCTGTTGGCCCTGTGCAGAGCCACATGGGCTCCCAGCAGCCACAGCACGGCAAAGGCGGCGGTGAGGCCCAGGCCCAGCCTGCTGCCCCAGCCCAGGGCCAGGCACAGGCCCGCTCCCAGGACGGCTCCCAGCGCGGCCAGCATCAGCTGCTCCAAAAACAGGCTCCCATAGGCGGTTTTCCGGTCCGCGCCCACGCTGCGCATGGTGCGCAGCTCCCGCCGCCGGGACTGCACCTGTAAAAATGCCAGCAGATACGCCAGGCCCAGGGCGATGGCATACACCACCGGGAACAGGTGCTGCATATACCACAGGCGCTGGGCGGCAGCCCGCTCCGTGGTCAGGTACGCCGCGTCGTTGATGATGACGAAGTTGCGGATGCTGCTGATCCGCCCCACCTCCGACAGGCCCATGTCGTGCAGGGCCTGCTTCACGGAGGTCAGGTCCGCACAGCTGGGAACGGAGAACGTGGCCCCGCTGTACGCCTGCCGCATACAAATGCCGCCCCGGGTGAGGATGGTCCCGCCCGGCAGATCCTGGGTGCTCCATTCATAAACGGAGGCCATGGACAGGTCCAGGAAATACTTGGGCATATCCAGGTTCGCATAGATGTTGTTGGCCCGGCCCGTCTGCACAAAGGCTCCCACCACCCGGAAGGCCACCTGGATGATCTGGGTGTCGTTGGATTTCGTGTAGGGATAGGTGATAGCCTCCAACCAGATCCAGTCGCCCAGCCGGATGCCGTACTCGTCCATCATGTCCGTGGGGATCAGGCAGCGGTTCTCCGGCGGCTTATCCTTCACGATGTGACCGGTGTTGGGGTCGATCTCCAGCGTGGGGTCGGCGGCCAGGAAGCCCTCGTCATAGCCCTCCAGCCACTCCACCTCCACCGAGGTGCGGGACAGGAACTCCGGCGCGCCTTTCAGGCTGTTGGTAAACACCAGCTTGGGCCCGGACCGCAGCTCGTCCTCATATCGCTCGGCGGCAAAGGAGCCGATGGGCTGCTCCCGCTGGCCGGGACCTCCGGCGAACTTGCCGTCCCGGTAGAAGCCGTTGAAATAGTAGGGCGCGGTGGTCAGATAGGTCACATCGGCCACGCCGGGGATCTGGCTGATCCCCTCCACCACTCCGTCGCCCAGGGCCAGCCCGCTGGTGGACTGGCCGCGGATATCCGTCAGGTAGCCCCGGACGGAGCTGTCCGAGCGCAGCTTCATCAGCTGATGGTCATAGCGGGTGACGGTGCCCGTCAGCTGGCAGAACAGCACCGCCGCGCAGATGCCCGCCAGCACCGGCACCAGGGACCGGAAGCCCCCTCGCCGGGCCGAAAGCCGGGCATAGGTCAGGGCTCCGCCCTTCAGACTCCGGGAGCGGGCACCCTGGGCGGTACGCCGGGTCCGGCGGCGCTTATGCCGCCGCTCCAGGCTGACCACGCTGAACACCAGGCAGGAGACCAGCGCCAGGACCAGGGTGGCCAGGGCGATCAGGGCCAGGATCCCCCAGCCCGGGGCCGCCAGATACTCCGTGGCCGTGCGCTGCATGGCCAGGGCGGTGTTGCTGAAATACAGCTCCGCCGACGCGCCGTTTTCCAGCATCAGCTCCAGCAGCTTCAGAACGCCCAGCCCCACGCACCGGCTGAGGATCCATCCCAGCACCGCCGCAGGCAGGGCCACCGTTCCGGCGCAGAACAGGAAATAGGTATGCACGTTCCGCCGGGCAGCGCCCACGCGGATCATGGTGCGGCCCACGCCCCGCTGGCGATACACCAGCAGATAGCCGAACAGCACCAAAAAGCCCAGACCCACCGCCAGGCACACCCCGGCGATGATCTGCACCATCCGCAGCATATCCTCCAGAGACTGGGACACGGCGGTGTAGCCCTGGTCGTATACGGTGATCTGGACGGAGCCGGGCAGCAGCTGCTGCAGCCGCTCCACATACGCCTGGGCCTGGCCGTTCCGAATCTGCAGCTGGCCCAGGGTATAGGAGCAGTGGTTCACCGTCATGTCCACGTCGTCCCGCACCGGGATATACACCATGGAGTCGTATTCCTCGTTGGCGGAGAAAATGCCGCTGATGGTATAGGTGTCCTGGGCATCGAAGCCCTGACTGTTCCAATAGCTGTAGGGGACCAGGGTGTCCTCCCGGACGGCCAGGGACAGGGGCAGGCTGCCGCCCACGTCCAGCCCCAGGTCATCGGCCAGCGTCTGGGAAATCAGGCAGCCCTTGCTGCCGGCGGCGTAATAGTCCCCCTGGACCAGGGTCAGCTCATCCTGCTGGAAGGGCAGCAGGTCCGCCGGGCGGTCCGTGGCCTGGGCCGTCAGGCTGTGGCTGGTGACCTGGAAGGTCCGGCCCACGGCCTCGATATCGGTGCTGCCGTCCAGCTGGGCGCAGGTGCCGTCTGGTTGGGTGATGTCGATGGCGCTGACCTGACTCAGGGACACGCCGTTGGCCTGGTAAGGCTCGGGGCACAGCTGCTTATAGGACGGGCCCAGCAGCTCGTTTTCCGTGTATACCCCCTGGACCAGATAGTAGTGCCCGGCCTTCCAGATGGTGTCCGAGGGCATATTGTAATCCTGGCTCAGGTCGGCGCTGCTGCCCTCCTGCACGTCCAGCAGCACCGGCTGATTCGCAGCCAGCCGCTCGCCGCTGAACAGGGTCTCGACGACGTTGGCATAGTAATACGGCAGCTTCACTTCCCGGTCCGGGGTACCCGTGCCCCACTGCCAGACCAGTTGACCGTCCGGGTCCAGGAGCGGATAGAAATCCGGGTCCTGGCCCTTGATGCGCCGGGTGGCCTGCTCCGTCAGCCGGATCACCAGCGCAAAGCGGTTTTCCAGCACGGAGTAGTCCGTCAGCGACTCCAGCGCCGGGGTATAGCCCAGGGCCACGCGGGTGGGCTCCCAGTCCACCAGGGCCGGGTCCGACCGGTCCAGCCTGCTTTCAAACTCCGCCAGAACCTCTCCGGCGTCCTCCACCACCCGGGCGGTGGAGGGGTAGCCCGGGCCCAAATACTCCACCAGTCCGATGGTGGAATAATTCTCCCGGCATTGGCGCAGGGTCTCCTGCAGGGCGAAGCTCAGCCCCAGGGATGTGCCCAGCAGCGTCACCAGCAGGGTCATCAGCAGCAGAAATGCCACCGATCTCCTGCGGGTGCGCAGGGCGTTCTGAATGCCGTGTCTGGCAAACATACGGCCTTCCCCCCTTCTTTGATTTCCGTTATGTAATGGATGTTATTGCAGCCAGGCGTGGAAGGACACGCTGCCGCCGGAATACCGCGTGTCTTCCTCCAGCAGCAGGGACTGACCCACCCGGCGGAAGGTCGAGTGCTGCACCCCATCCACGCTGAGCACCGTTACGGAGTCCACGATGTAGTCATCGTATCGGGTGTCCGTGTCCGGACGCTGGGACTCCAGGTTCGTGGGTTGGTCGGCAAGGCCCCACTCATAAAACCGCAGATGGGGCACGTCCGTCTGCCGATAGTAAGACCCCGCCTCGGGGTAGAAGATCTCCACGTCGGCGTAGCTGGCCACGCCGTACCACTGCTTCTGGGCGATCCAGTCCTCCGGCTCCTCCGTCAGCTGCACCGTGTAGCTGATCCGCTGGGCGGCGGGGTCCAGGGTGGTGGCGACGATCAGGGCCTTGGAGCTGGTCTCCCGGAGCCGGTCGGGGTCTGTCTGACCGGAAGCGGTCTCCGGGGATACCCCGGTCCGGGCGGGCTTTGGCTCCGTGAGGAAGGTCATGGCCAGCGCGGCGCACAGCAGCACCGCCGCCGCCGACAGCCACACCCCGGGGCGGCGATAGTGCAGCACCGACTTCACCCGGTCCCGGACCCCCACCTCGCCGAAGGCCAGGGGACACAGCACCAGCCTGCGCCGCCGGGTCATGGCGCAGTCCAGCAGGGCCTGGGAATAGGCGGCCCGCTGGGCCCGGTTCATATCCCGCACCACCCGCTCGTCGCAGGCCAGCTCAATGTCCCGGCACAGCAGGACATACGCCGCCCAGATCAGGGGGTGGAACCAGTATACCGCCACCAGCAGATGGCCCAGCGGCTTCCACCAGTGGTCCCGGCGGCGCAGATGGGCCCCCTCGTGGCGCAGCACGCTTTGCAGGGTCTCCCCCTCCAGCCCCGAGGGCAGATACACCCGGGGCCGGAAAATGCCCAGGATAAAGGGGGAGGAGATGTCGTCGCAGAGGTAAACCTGCTTCCCCACCCGGATGGAGGCCGCCACCTGCCGCCGCAGCCGCAGATAGCTCACAGCCGCCCAGCCCAGCACCGCCGCCATGCCCACCAGCCATACCCAGGCCAGGTCCGTCAGGGTAATCCCCGCTCCGGGGGAGGCCGTCTCCATGGCTGCGGCGGCGGGAAGCGCCGCCTGCCCCGGCTGGGGCCGGACGCTGAGAACGCTTTCCGGCAGCACCGGGCACATCAGGCACACCGCCACCAGCCCCCACAGCAGGCAGTTGCCCCACTTGGGCATCCGCCGCCGGGTCACCAGCCGCACCGCCAGGATGGCCAGCACCAGAAGTCCGGCGTTGGCGCTCATGCCCGCCACCGCCAGGAAGATCCGGCTCAGCACGGTCACTCCTCCTTCCGGAATTTGTCGATCATCTGCTGAATTTCCTCCGCCTCCTGGGCAGACAGGCCCTTCTGGGCGGTAAAGGCCGCCACAAAGGCCGGCAGGGAGCCGTGGAAGGCGTTGTCCACAAACTGCTCGCTGCGGCGGGAGGCGAACTGCTCCCGGCTCATCACCGAGGACACCACTCCGTTCACATTCTGAAACAGCCCCTTTTCGCACAGCTTCCGCAGCACCGTGTAGGTGGTGGGCTTTTTCCAGTTCAGCTCCTGCTCGCACAGCTTCACCAGCTGGCCGGAGGGGATGGGCTCGTGGTCCCACACCAGGTTGGCAAACCGCTCCTGCACCTCACCGATCTCCATATCGCGAACACGCATATCAAATGACCTCCTTTATATAGTTGACGTGTTGTAAACTCCTATCAGCTTATCATACGCCAATCCCTTTGTCAAGTTAAAGCGTGGAATCGTGTATTCCCCCTCTTTTTGTTTGTCATATACGCACAAGTGTCGCAAGTTTGTCCTAGAGACGGAAAATTTGTGCAATTTCCCTTGCCGGTTTTGCAGTATGAAACCGGACGCCCGCCTTGTGATTTTGTAAACCGGGCTACAGATTCTATTCTGGCGAAACATTTTGCAAGTCTGCCCTGCACGGAACGCATTTTTACCAAACCATTCGGTGTTTTCATGTGCTTAATGGAGAAAATGCGCCCCGGGCGGGATTTTTGCGGAAAACCGATTCACAACCCCGGGCGGGTGTGCTACATTTAACATGGACCAGAAAAAGAAGGACTCTGCGCCCGCCGCAGAGGAAATGTGTAGGAGGTATATCCATTATGATCCAGCTCACCGACCACGGCATGTACCTGGTAAACGGCGTTCCCCAGGAAACTGCGGCCACGGCCCAGGAGGAAGCCCGCCGCCGGACCATGGCCTGGCAGATCCTGCAGGCCCACAACGAGTCCCCGGATCCCATGCAGCTGCGCATCCGGTTTGACGCCATGGTGTCCCACGACATCACTTATGTGGGCATCATCCAGCAGGCCCGGGCCTCCGGCATGAAGGAATTTCCCATTCCCTATGCCCTGACCAACTGTCACAACAGCCTGTGCGCCGTGGGCGGCACCATCAACGAGGACGACCATATGTTCGGCCTGTCCGCCGCCAAGAAGTACGGCGGCATCTATGTTCCCGCCAACCAGAGCGTCATCCACTCCTATGCCCGGGAGCAGATGGCCAAGTGCGGCTCCATGATCCTGGGCTCCGACTCCCACACCCGCTATGGCGCCCTGGGCACCATGGCCGTGGGCGAGGGCGGCCCGGAGCTGGCCAAGCAGCTGCTGAAGAACACCTGGGACACCCCCATGCCCAAGGTGGTGCTGGTGTACCTCACCGGCAAGCCCCGGCAGGGCATCGGCCCCCACGACGTGGCCATCGCCCTGGTGAAGGCCACCTTTGAAAGCGGTTTTGTGAACAACTGCGTGCTGGAATTTGCCGGCCCCGGCATCAAGAGCCTGCCCATCGACTTCCGCAATGGCATCGACGTGATGACCACGGAGACCACCTGTCTGTCCTCCATCTGGGAGACCGATGAGGTCACCCAGGGCTTCTACGAGGCCCACAAGCGGCCCGAGGACTACAAGCCCCTGCACCCGGGCCAGGACGCCTATTACGACAAGATGATCACCATCGACCTGTCCAGGATGGAGTCCATGATCGCCCTGCCCTTCCATCCCTCCAACGCCTGGACCATCCACGAGTTCCTGGAGAACGCGGAGGAGCTGCTGGCCAAGGTGGAGGCCGACGCCAAGCGCCGCTTCCCCAAGGCCAATCCCCAGCTCACCGATAAGATCCACGACGGCGCCGTCTGGGCCGACCAGGGCGTCATCGCCGGCTGCTCCGGCGGTCTGTTTGACAACATCACCGAGGCGGCGGACATCGTCCGCGGCCACTATACCGGCTCCGGCGCCTTCAGCTTCGACGTGTACCCCACCTCCGTGCCCGTGTCTCTGGAGCTGATGAAGGTGGGCTCCAACGCCGACCTGCTGGCCTCCGGCGCCATCATCAAGCCCAGCTTCTGCGGTCCCTGCTTCGGCGCAGGGGACGTGCCCGCCAACAACGGCCTGTCCCTGCGGCACACCACCCGCAACTTCCCCAACCGCGAGGGCTCCAAGCCCGGCGAGGGCCAGTTTGCCGCCGTGTGCCTGATGGACGCCCGCTCCATCGCCGCCACCGCCGCCAACGGCGGCCGCATCACCGCCGCCACCGATGTGGACTATACCCCCGTCCACCACGAGTATCACTTCGACAAGGAAGTGTATGACAACCGCCTGTACTACGGCTTCGGCAAGGCCGATCCCAGCGTGGAGCTGGTGATGGGCCCCAACATCACCGACTGGCCCAAGATGTACAATCTCACCGAGAACCTGCTGGTGGAGCTGGCCGCCGTGATCCACGATCCCGTCACCACCACCGACGAGCTGATCCCCTCCGGCGAGACCTCCTCCTATCGCTCCAACCCCCTGCGCCTGGCGGAGTTTACCCTGTCCCGCCGGGTGCCGGAGTATGTCCCCCGGGCCAAGGACGTGGCCGCCCGGGAGGCCCAGCGCCGCCAGGGCGACGTCCCCGCCTCCCTGCTGGAGGTTCTGAGTCGGGTGGGCGACGCCCAGGCCCTGGCTAAGAACACCCAGTTTGGCTCCTGCGTGTTTGCCAACAAGCCCGGCGACGGCTCCGCCCGGGAGCAGGCCGCCTCCTGCCAGAAGGTGCTGGGCGGCTTCGCCAACATCTGCTATGAATACGCCACCAAGCGCTATCGCAGCAACTGCATCAACTGGGGCATCCTGCCCTTTACCATCGATCAGGGCACGCCCTTCGACTATCAGCCCGGCGACTGCGTGTTCGTCCCCGGCATCCGGGCCGCCATCGAAAACGGCGCAGAGGACATCCCCGCCCAGGTCATCTGCCGCGACGGCAGCACCCATGACCTGCTGCTCCACGTCAGGGGCCTGACCCAGGACGAGAAGGAGATCATCCTGGACGGCTGCCTGATGAACTACTACGCCGCCAGAATGTAATCAGCTTGTCAAAAAAGGGCGAAGCCCTTTTTTGACAAAAGGCTTGCAGTCTGCCGCGCGCATAATTTGTTCGCTGAAAGCGAACAAATTCCACACTTGCAGACTGAGAAGTGTTTTTTTCGACGTACACGCCGCCGCAAAAAACGGATTAAACTTGCTTTGCCGCCTGCGGGCGGCAAACTCTGCGAGGCTTTTGGGACGGCCTCATGTAATATATCCCCGCCCGGGAGGCTTCCCGCCTCCCGGGCACCCCGAACCATACAAACCGCCCCGGAATATTGAAGGAGGAAATATCGCTCATGGAAAAAATCAAGATGGTCACCCCCCTGGTGGAGATGGACGGCGACGAAATGACCCGCATCCTGTGGCAGATGATCAAGGACCAGCTGATCCTGCCCTTTGTGGACCTGAAAACCGAGTATTATGACCTGGGCCTGCTGCACCGCAACGAGACCCAGGATCAGGTCACCGTGGACGCCGCCAACGCCACCCGCCGCCTGGGCGTGGCCGTGAAGTGCGCCACCATCACCCCCAACAAGCAGCGCATGGAGGAATATCCCCAGCTGACCCAGATGTGGAAAAGCCCCAACGGCACCATCCGCTCCATCCTGGACGGCACCGTGTTTCGTGCCCCCATCCTCATCGACAGCATCCACCCGGTGGTGAAGAACTGGAAAAAGCCCATCACCATCGCCCGTCACGCCTATGGCGACGTATATAAGAGCGTGGATCTGTACACCACCGAGCCCGGCGAGTGCACCATGACCTTCAAGGGCCAGAGCGGCGAGGAAAAGACCCTGCTGGTGCAGAAGGTGGACGGTCCCGCCGTGTGGCAGGGCGCCCACAACAAGGAAAAGAGCATCCGCTCCTTCGCCCGGGCCTGCTTCCAGTACGCCATCGACACCAAGCAGGACCTGTGGTTCTCCACCAAGGACACCATCGCCAAGGTCTATGACGGCGAGTTCAAGAAGGTGTTCGAGGAGGAGTTTGAAAGCTACAAAGCCAAGTTCGACGAACTGGGCATCACCTATTTCTATACCCTGATCGACGACGCCGTGGCCCGGGTCATCCGCAGCCAGGGCGGGTTCATCTGGGCCTGCAAGAACTATGACGGCGACGTGATGAGCGACATGGTGTCCACCGCCTTCGGAAGCCTGGCTATGATGACCTCCGTTCTGGTGTCCCCCGACGGCACCACCGAGTATGAGGCCGCCCACGGCACCGTCACCAAGCACTATTACAAGCACCTGAAGGGTGAGCAGACCTCCACCAACCCCATGGCCACCATCTTCGCCTGGTCCGGCGCTCTGCGCAAGCGGGGCCAGCTGGACGGCCTGACCGACCTGGCCGCCTTTGCCGACAAGCTGGAGGCCGCCTGCTTCGAGACCCTGGGCGACGGCATCATGACCAAGGACCTGGTGGGCCTGGTGGACGAGGGTACCCCCGTCACCGCCGTCAACAGCAGCGAATTCATCGGCGCGATCCACGACCGTCTGGCCGCGAAGCTGTAAAAAAGGGAGGCAGAGAAATGAACCTGCTCATCACCGCCACCGCCGGCACCATGGAGTCCAACGACATCATGGTCACCCTGGAGCCCGCCCAGTCCGGCGGCATCCAGATCAGCCTGACCAGCAACGTTCTTCAGCAGTTCGGCCGCCAGATCGAGGCCGTCATCCGGGACACCCTGACCCACTACGGCATTGAGAATGCCGAGGTCACCGCCGTGGACAAGGGCGCCCTGGACTGCACCGTCCGGGCCCGGGTCACCGCCGCCATTTTCCGGTCCGCCCAGTCCGACGCCTATGAATGGGAGGTCAAATAACATGTATGTGAAAGACAGACTGCGCCGCAGTATGATGTTCGTGCCCGGCAACAACCCCGGCATGATCCGCGACGCCCATATCTACGGGGCCGACTCCATCATGTTCGACCTGGAGGACTCCGTGGCCTATACCGAAAAGGACACCGCCCGCTTCCTGGTGTATAACGCCCTGAAAACCCTGCACTTCGGCTCCAAGGAGACCGTGGTCCGCATCAACGACCTGAGCAGCGGCCTGGGCATCAAGGACCTGGAGGCCGTGGTCCGGGCCGGGGTCCAGGTGGTGCGCCTGCCCAAAACCGACAGCGCCCAGGACGTTATCGACTGCGAGCGGGAGATCGAGCGCATCGAGCGGGAGTCCGGGATCCCCGTGGGCACCACCGGCATGATGGCCGCCATTGAAAGCGCCAACGGCGTGCTTCACGCCGCCGAAATCGCCCACGCCAGCGACCGCCTCATCGGCATCGCCCTGGGAGCCGAGGACTATGTCACCGACCTGAAAACCACCCGCTCCGACGGCATCGAGCTGCTGTTTGCCCGCTGCATGATCCTCAACGCCGCCCGCTCCGCCGGTATCGCCGCCCTGGATACGGTGTATTCCGACGTCAACAACGAGGAGGGCTTCATCGCCGAGGCCACCCTCATCAAGAAGCTGGGCTTCGACGGCAAGTCCGTGATCAATCCCCGCCAGATCGAGCCTCTGCACCATGTGTTCATGCCCAGCGAGAAGGATCTGAACAAGGCCCGGGCCATTATGGACGCCATCGCCGAGGCCAACGCCCGGGGCAGCGGCGTGGCCAGCCTCAAGGGCAAGATGATCGACAAGCCCGTGGTCACCCGGGCCAAGCGCCTGCTGGACCTGTACGAGGCCGGCAGCAAGATCGACGAAGTGGAGGAGATTTGACATGATCGAGCTTGAAAAGATCCCGCATATCCACGAGATCAGCAACCACGGGCCGTACCACGGCGCGCGGGAGAAGAACACCGCCACCTTCCAGGCCCGCTCCACCCGTCAGAACAAGCTGGTGCCCTCCCTGGAGGAGGCCATCCGCCGCACCGGCCTGAAGGACGGCATGACCATCAGCTTCCACCACCACTTCCGCAACGGCGACCACATCATCAACACCGTGGTGGATAAGCTGGCGGAAATGGGCTATAAAAACCTGACCCTGGCGGCCAGCTCCCTGGCCGCGGTCCACGCCCCCCTGATCCGCCACATCCAGAACGGCGTCATCACCCATATCGAGACCTCCGGTATGCGGGGCGAGCTGGCCGAGCAGGTGTCCCGGGGCCTCATCGACTGCCCGGTGGTGTTCCGGTCCCACGGCGGCCGGGCCAGCGCCATCCGCTCCGGCGACCTGCACATTGACGTGGCCTTCCTGGGCGCTCCCTCCTGCGACCCCTACGGCAACGCCAACGGCTACAGCCGGGACGACGAGGACGGCATCGTCTGCGGCTCCCTGGGCTATGCCCGCACCGACGCCACCTATGCCGACAACGTCATCGTCATCACCAACCACCTGGTGGCCTATCCCAACGCCCCCTGGGCCATCCCCGAGTTCGAGGTGGACTATGTGGTCATGACCGACGACATCGGCGACCCCAAGGGCATCATGTCCGGGGCCACCCGCTATACCAAGGACCCCAAGGAGCTGCTGATCGCCAAAACCGCCGCCAACGTCATCGAGGCCGCCGGTTATCTGTACGACGGCTTCTCCATGCAGATGGGCTCCGGCGGCGCGTCCCTGGCCACCGCCCGGTTCCTGCGCCAGAAGATGATCGACCAGAACATCCACTGCCGCTTCGCCTTGGGCGGCATCACCGGCCAGATCGCCGCCATGCACGAGGAGGGCCTCATCGACCGCATCCTGGACGTGCAGAGCTTCGACCTGGACGCCGCCAAGAGCCTGAAAAACAATCACTTCCACCACCAGATCAGCGCCAGCTACTACGCCAGCCACATGGTGGCCGCCGCCGTGGACCAGCTGGACTTCGTGATCCTCTCCGCCCTGGAGATCGACACCGACTTCAACGTCAACGTCCTCACCGGCTCCGACGGCGTCATCCGCGGCGCCATCGGCGGCCATCCCGACACGGCGGAGGGTGCCAGCCTCTCCGTGGTGGTGGCTCCCCTGACCCGGGGCCGCATTCCCACCATCGTCAAGCGCGTCAACACCGTGGTCACCCCCGGCGACGTGGTGGACGTGGTGGTCACCGACCAGGGCATTGCCGTGAATCCCCGGCGGCCCGACGTGAAGGAAAAGCTAGAAAAGGCCGGCCTGCACGTGTTCACCATCCAGCAGCTCCAGAAGCGGGCCGAGAAGCTCGTGGGCGTGCCCGATCCCATCCGCTATAAGGACCGCATCGTGGGCGTGGTCATGTACCGCGACAACACCATCATCGACGTGATCCGCCAGATCGACGAGGATGCCTGATCTGCGTATTGTAACGGCGCTGCCCCAGTCCCTGCGCCCGGCGTATGAGGCCCTGCTGGCCTCCGCCGGGCTGCGGGACGAGGGAGACGCCGACTGCACGGCCCTGCTGTCGTCCGACGGCGGGGCCCTGCTGGCCTGCGGGTCCGTCAGCGGCCGGGTCCTCAAGCAGATCGCCGTGGCCCCCTGGGCCGAGGGCGACGGGGCCTGCGCCCGGATCATCACCGCCCTGCTGGAGGAGTCCGCCCGGCGGGGCGTGGCCCACCCGTTTCTGTATACCAAGCCGAAAAATGCCCGCCTGTTCCGCAGTCTGGGCTTCTTCCCGGTGGCGGAAACGGCGGACATGCTGATGATGGAGCACCGCCGGGGCGGCGTGGAGCGATACATCGCCTCCCTTCCGGCGTATGACGGCGAAAGCGGGGCCGTGGTGTGCCACGCCAATCCCTTCACCCGGGGCCACCGGCACCTGGTGGAATACGCCGCCGCCCGCTGTCCCCACCTGTATGTGTTCGTCCTCAGCGAGGAAACCGGGGATTTCCCGGCGGCGGACCGGCTGGAACTGGTGCGCCGGGGCACGGCGGACCTTCCCAACGTGGACGTGGTCCCCGGCGGGGACTATATCATCTCCCGGGCCACCTTCCCCGCCTATTTCCTCCAGGGGGACCCGGAGCAGGCCCGGTGCGACCTGGAGCTGACCCTGTTCGGAAAGCGCATCGCCCCGGCCCTGGGCATCACCCGGCGGTTCGTGGGCCAGGAGCCCTACTCCCCGGTGACGGCCCGTTATAACCAGCGGATGCAGGCCCTGCTGCCCCAGTGGGGCATCCGCGTGGAGGAAATCCCCCGGCTGGAGGGCATCAGCGCCAGCCGGGTGCGTCAGCTGCTGCGCCAGGGCCGCCTGGCGGAGCTCCAACCCCTGGTGCCGGAGACGACCTATGCATACTGTCGAGATCACTTTGGAACAGGTGCTCCTTGCCCGTGACCGCCGGGTCCTGCGCCAGCGGGCGCTGGCCGCCCGATACGGCGGGACCCTGCTGTCCTTTACCATGAATATCGCCGGTCCCGTGAAGGACGCCCCCCTGGTCCGCCTGGCCTTTCAGGCGGGCCTTGCGGCGCTGGACCGGGACCTGGGCCAGCCGGTGCACCGGGAGCTCATCCAGGCCCCCACCGGCCCCGAGGCCCTGCTGGTCTATGACCGCCCAGCCCCCTGGGTGAAGGAGCGCTGCCTTCTGCTGGAGGAGCGGGAGGCGGTGGGCCGCCTGTACGACCTGGACGTGCTGTCCCCGGAGGGGGAGAAGCTGTCCCGGCCCCAGAGCCGCCGGTGCCTGATCTGCGGCGGGCCGGTGACGGTATGCTCCCGCAGCCGGGCCCACGGCCTTGCCGCCATCCGGGCAAGGACCCGGGATATCCTGGCGGACTTTGCCGCCGGGCATCTGTCCGCCCTGGCCCGTCAGGCCCTGGAGGACGAGGTGGACCTGACCCCCAAGCCCGGCCTGGTGGACCGGCGCAACACCGGGGCCCATGACGACATGGACCGCCCCCTGTTTCACCGCAGCGCCGGGGCCTTGGCGCCGTATTTCCGGCAGTTTGCCGCCCGGGGCATGGCCGGGGCCTCGCCCCGGGAGCTGCAAAGCCTGGGCCGTCAGGCGGAGCATGCCATGCTGGCCGCCACCGGCGGCGTCAACACCCACAAGGGGGCGCTGTACAGCTTCGCCCTGCTGCTGTCGGCCCTGGGCCGGTGCCTGGCGGAGGGCGGCGACCCCTTTGACACCGCCGCCGCCATAGCCGCGGCCCTGCCTCCGGCGGAAAACACCCACGGCAGCGCCGTCCGCAGCCAGTGCGGCGGCGTCCGGCAGGAGGCCGTGTCCGGCTTCCCCACTGCCCGGCATATGCGGGGGATTTTGGAGAGCGCCGGGCCGCTGTCGGCCCTGGTGTGGGCCATGTCCCGGCTGGACGACAGCACCCTGGTCTATCGGGGCGGCCCCCAGGGGCTGGCCTATGTCCGCCGGAGGGCGGCGGAGCTGCTGCGACTACCGGAGGAGGCCCTGCCCCCGGCGCTGGAGGCCCTGGACGATGATCTCATCGCCCGACGCCTAAGCCCCGGCGGCAGCGCCGATCTGCTGGCCCTGGCCCTGTTCCTCCGCGCCGCCGCCCCGGAGACCTGGCTGTAAAGCGCAAAAATCATCCCCGGAAAGCTATGCTTTCCGGGGATGATTTTTTTCACACGGCAGCGGTCTCCTGAGACGGTTCCTTGGCGGGCTCCTCCTGGCAGAAGGGATACTCCAGCATCCGGGGCAGGCGCATATACCGCCGGAAGTCGTTGCAGAAGGCGGCGTACTCATACCCGGTGCAGATGCGCTCGTCCATCACCACGCCGATGGGCATCATCTTCTTGGTCAGGTCGCCGGATATGTAGTTGGGCACAGGCTTGCCCATGCACACGAACACGCTGGTGGTGCCGAATTCATAGCAGTGGTGGTGGATATAGCTGGTCTTGATGGAGGCCAGGTTGGTGATGAACATGCTGGTGTGGAAGGGGGACAGATCGATGATCTTCCGGGGCAGCAGACCGTGCTTATCCAGGTGATAGGCCAGCCACACCACAAATTTTGGCAGCCCCGGCACGGAGAACATGAACTTCGCAAATTTGTCGGTGCTGTTGGACTGATGCTCCGCCTTGTTGGCGTCGATGGCGTCCTTGATCTTCTGGTTCACGGTGAACACCGTGTCGTTCTCGTCCAGATACACCTTCAGCGTGGTCTCGTTGACCACCCCGTCGGCCTGCTTTTTCAGGATCACGAAGGACACGCAGAAGTGGTTGCGGCGATAAATGCGGCCGTTCATCACAAAATAATTGAGCTTTGGATTGCGCAGCACCGCCTTGTAATAGGCGGAGATGATGACGCTCATATGGTTCAGCCGGACTCCGGCCCGGCGGTGGGTGCGGATAAAGTCCTTGATGACCTCCTCGTCGATGTTCTCGGTAACGGAGTTCCATGCGTCGTAGCGCTTGGGCATGATATAGGGGATGGCCGCCACCAGCGGCGGCAGATCCTTTACGCGGGTTCCATCAGGGCGCATTGCGTTGCCCTCCTCTTTTGTCAGATAAAGCTATTATACGGCATCTTTACGGGGATTGCAAGACGGAATGCCCGGTGTCCTGCCAGCTTTTGAAAAAGCCTCGCAGAGTTTGCCGCCCGCAGGCGGCAAATCAAATGCAATCCGTTTTTTGCGGCGGCGCCCCCCAAGGGGACTTCCGTTGGGCGTGTACGTCGCAAAAAACACTTCTCATACTGATTCTTGATTAAAAAATTTAATCAAGAATCCCGTGCGCTGTGCGCACGCACAGCGTGTGAAAACACGCTGTGACGTCTCATACAAAACCTGACGCACCTTCGGTGCTATAAAAAGCTTTTCAAGCTTTTTAACAGGTTTTGGTATCAGTCTGCAAGTGTGGAACTTGTTCGCTTTCAGCGAACAAATTATGCGCGCAGCAGACTGCAAGCCTTTTTTAAATAGCACCGAAGCCGCCCATCCGGGCGGCTTCGGTGCTATTTATGACATGAGTAAGGTTCTTTGTATGGCTCAGTCGTCGTACATTTCGATGAGCTTCAGCAGGTGATCGTAGCGGGCCTTGGCCTCGGCCTCGTTGCGGGCGAACAGATTCTCCGCACGGTCGGGGAACTCGCGGGTCAGACGGCTGTAGCGGGCCTCGTTCATCAGGAAGTCGTGATAGCCGCCGGCGGGAGCCTTGGAATCCAGGGTGAACTTCTTCTCCGCAGCGGGGTTGAAGCGGAACAGGTTCCAGTAACCGCAGTCCACGGCCTTCTTCATTTCCTTCTGGCAGTTCATCATGCCGCCCTTGATGGAGTGCATCTCGCAGGGGCTGTAGCCGATGATCAGGGACGGGCCGTGATAGGCTTCGGCCTCGGTGATGGCCTTGATGGTCTGAGCGGGGTTGGCGCCCATGGCCACCTGGGCCACGTACACATAGCCGTACTGCATGGCGATCTCCGCCAGGCTCTTTTTCTTGACCTCCTTACCGGCAGCGGCAAACTGAGCCACCTGGCCGATGTTGGAAGCCTTGGAGGCCTGTCCGCCGGTGTTGGAGTACACCTCGGTGTCGAACACGAAGATGTTGACGTCCTTCTTGCTGGCGATGACGTGGTCCAGGCCGCCGTAACCGATGTCGTAGGCCCAGCCGTCGCCGCCGAAGATCCACATGGACTTCTTGGCCAGGTATTCCTTCTTGCTGAGGATGTCGGCAGCCAGGGTGCAGGCGGCGCAGTCGCACAGCAGCTTGCCCTGGGCCTTCAGCTGGGCGGCGTGCTCAGCGAACTGAGGAATGGCAGCCAGCTCCTCCACGGTGGCGATGCTCTCCTCCAGGGCCTTGACATAGGCGCGGGCGGGCTCGGCGTTGGCGGTGCCGTCCTCCATGGTATCCAGCCAGGCCTGAGCGGCGGCCTTCAGCTCGGGACGGGCCCACTCCACGGCGATCAGCTGGCGGGTCTCGTCGGCCAGATCCTGGCGGATCTTATCCTGGCCCACGAACATGCCCAGACCGTGCTCCGCGTTATCCTCGAACAGGGAGTTGCACCATGCGGGGCCGTGGCCCTCCTTGTTGGTGCAGTAGGGAGAGGTAGCCGCGGGACCGCCCCAGATGGAGGAGCAGCCGGTGGCGTTGGAGATGTACATATGGTCGCCGAACAGCTGGGTGACGAGACGGGCATAGCTGGTCTCGGCGCAGCCGGCGCAGGAGCCGGAGAACTCCAGCATGGGCTGCTTGAACTGGCTGCCCTTGACGGTGTTGTCCTGCATATCCTTCTTCTCGGCGACCTTGGCCACGCAGTAGTCGAACACATCCTGCTGAGGCAGCTCGCCCTCCTGGGCCACCATGGACAGAGCGTTCACGGGGCAGGCGCCGATGCACACGCCGCAGCCCATGCAGTCCAGAGGACTGATGGCCATGGTGAACTGATAGGTGCCCTTGCCCTTGCCGGCCTTGACGTCCACGATCTTGGCGGCCTCGGGAGCGTTCTTGGCCTCCTCGGCGGTCAGAGCGAAGGGACGGATGGTGGCGTGGGGGCAGACATAGGCGCACTGGTTGCACTGGATGCACTTGGCGGCGTCCCAGGTGGGGACGGACACGGCCACGCCGCGCTTCTCATAGGCGGAGGCGCCCAGCTCGAACTGGCCGTCCACATGATCGGCAAAGGCGGAGACGGGCAGACTGTCGCCGTCCATCTTGCCCACGGGCTCCAGGATCTCCTTGACCATCTTCACAAGCTCCGGCTTACCCTCCAGCTGCTTGTGCTCGGTCTCGTCCACGGCGTCGGCCCACTCGGCGGGCACATCGATCTTCTTATAGGCGGTGGCGCCCAGGTCGATGGCCTTGTAGTTCATATCCACCACGTCCTGGCCCTTCTTCAGGTAGGAGGCCTTGGCCTTCTCCTTCATGAAGCGGATGGCGTCCTCCTCGGGCATGACCTTGGCCAGGGAGAAGAATGCGGACTGCAGGATGGTGTTGTTGCGCTTGCCCATACCGATCTCGATGGCCAGGTCAATGGCGTCGATGGTATACAGCTGGATGTTGTTGCGGGCGATATAGCGCTTGGCATCGGCCTTCAGGTGATGGTTCAGCTCATCGAAGTCCCACTGGCAGTTGATCATGAACACGCCGCCGGGCTTGACGTCGTTGACCATCTTGAAGCCCTTGGTGATGTAGCTGGGGTTGTGGCAGGCCACGAAGTCGGCCTTGTTGATGTAGTACGGGGAACGGATGGGGTGATCGCCGAAGCGCAGATGGCTGATGGTCACACCGCCGGTCTTCTTGGAGTCATACTGGAAGTATGCCTGCACGTACTTGTCGGTGTGGTCGCCGATGATCTTGATGGAGTTCTTGTTGGCGCCCACGGTGCCGTCGCCGCCCAGGCCCCAGAACTTGCACTCGATGGTGCCGGGAGCAGCGGTGTTGGGACAGTTCTTGTCCTCGGGCAGGGACAGGTTGGTCACATCGTCCACGATGCCGATGGTGAACTGGCGCTTCATCTCGTCGCGCTTGAGCTCGTCATACACGGCGAACACGGAGGCAGGAGGCGTATCCTTGCTGCCCAGACCGTAACGGCCGCCGATGACCTGGATGTCGTTGCGTCCGGCGTTGGCCAGAGCGGTGACCACATCCTGATACAGGGGCTCGCCCAGAGCGCCGGGCTCCTTGGTGCGGTCCAGAACGGCGATCTTCTTGACGGAGGCGGGAATGGCCTCGATGAGCTTCTCGGGAGCGAAGGGGCGGAACAGGCGGACCTTCACCAGGCCGACCTTCTCGCCGTGGGCGTTCAGATAGTCGATGACTTCCTCGGCCACGTCGCAGATGGAGCCCATGGCCACGATGACCCGGTCGGCATCCTCAGCGCCGTAGTAGTTGAACAGGCCATAGTTGGTGCCCAGCTTGGCGTTGATCTTGTCCATGTACTTCTCCACCACGGCGGGCAGAGCGTCATAGTACTTGTTGCAGGCCTCGCGGTGCTGGAAGAAGATATCGCCATTCTCATGGCTGCCGCGCATGTGGGGATGCTCGGGATTCAGAGCGTGCTGACGGAACTCCTTCACGGCGTCCATGTCGCACATATCCTTCAGATCCTCGTAATCCCACACGGCGATCTTCTGGATCTCGTGGCTGGTACGGAAGCCGTCAAAGAAGTTGATGAAGGGGACCTTCCCCTCCAGAGCGGCCAGGTGGGCCACAGGGGACAGATCCATGACCTCCTGGACGTTGCCCTCGCACAGCATGGCAAAGCCGGTCTGGCGGCAGGCCATCACGTCGGAGTGGTCGCCGAAGATGTTCAGCGCCTGGGTGGACACGGTACGGGCGGAGACATGGAACACGGCGGGCAGCTGCTCGGCGGCGATCTTGTACATGTTGGGGATCATCAGCAGCAGGCCCTGGGATGCGGTGTAGGTGGTGGTCAGGGCGCCTGCGCCCAGAGAACCGTGAACCGCGCCGGCAGCGCCGGCCTCAGACTGCATCTCCACCACCTTGACCTGGGTGCCGAAGATGTTCTTCAGCCCGTTGGCGGACCACTGGTCCACAAAGTCGGCCATAGGGGACGACGGGGTGATGGGGTAGATGGCCGCAACCTCAGAGAACGCGTAGGACACGTGCGCCGCAGCGTTGTTGCCATCCATGGACTTCATTTTTCTTACCATAAATGAACCTCCTCATAAAAACATTTCGCGGATTTCTCAACGAAACACCATACATTGTGTATATTACCACAATGTCTCTTTTTTGTAAACGGAAAAATCAGCCTTTTTCACGGATTAAGGCTTTTTCTTCATCGTGCACAAAAATTCTCACAAGAAGGGGGAAGTTTTTTTGACAATGTATTTCAAAACGGCGGGATATGTGCTAAAATACAGATGAAACATATCAGAAAGCAACATGAGACTGTCGAAAAAAATTGGAAATCTTCCGCCATCGGAAAGGAAGATCGTTACGAAAGAAACCCATCAGGGGTGTCTTTCGTTTGCAATCACAGGTTTTTCAGAACTTATTAGGTTCTGAAAAACCGCACGCAGCTTGTCAAAAATGGCTTTTTGACAAGCTGCGCAGAACACGCGTATTTTTTGTGAAAGGATGTGAGGGGGCATGGTGGTAACGGTACGGTCCCTGGGCCTCAGCGGCATCAGCGGATACGAGGTGTCGGTGGAGTGCTTCCTGTCCGGGGGACTGCCCGCCTTCGACGTGGTGGGCCTGCCGGACGCGGCGGTGCGGGAATCCCGGGAGCGGGTCCGGGCCGCCATCAAGGCCTGCGGGGCCAAATTCCCTGTCAGCCGCATCACCGTGAACCTGGCCCCGGCGGGCCAGCGGAAGGAGGGCACCGTGTATGACCTGCCCATCCTGCTGGGGATCCTCACGGCGGCGGAGGAGCTGAAGGGCCTGCCGGAGGACGCGGCGTTTTTAGGGGAGCTGAGCCTCACCGGCGCGCTGCGCCCGGTGACGGGGGTCCTGCCCATGGCCCTGTGCGCCGCCCGGATGGGCATCCGCCAGCTGTTTGTCCCGGCCCAGAACGCCCCGGAGGCCACCCTGGCCCAGGGCTGTCTCTTTTACACATCGGACGCTGCCGCCGAGGAGGTAAGGGTAGACCTCGGGGGGGGCGCTATCATCAAAAAAAAAAATACGCACGCCATATCGTGACGGTGCAACATGCATCACACACACAGGGTAGGCTGCTATTTGTT
>OJKY01000220.1_pt1 | contig 54843 bp, 53 predicted proteins | sample 1596571 | NCBI WGS metagenome assembly OJKY01 (sample SAMEA4350170, study PRJEB24818) | metagenome | biome: human; feature: gut; material: faeces | place: Denmark | collected 2013-09 | reverse complement strand
TGAGGGACGAATCCTTCTTGTGCTTAAAGGCCGTCGCCGGATCGTCGCAGATCTCGACCACCTCGGTCGCGTTGGCGATCTCCATGCCCTTGGGGAGCTCCTTGCAGCCGCACTGCTGCAGGGCCTTTAAGATCTCTTCCGTTTTTCCGGTCAGGACGATGTCCACGCCGTACTTCTCCTGCGCCATCAGCGCACCCTTGACGGGTGCAAGAGGTGCAAAATCGCCGCCCATGGCGTCAACAATGATCTTCATGGGATCACTCCTTCCTGTCGCTCAATACCGCTTCGCGCAGCGCATCGATACGGCCGAGCGCGCGCTCGGCAAGCGCCGCGTTTTTCACGCGCTTGCCGCCCCTGACGCGATAGCCAAGCGGCGGCATGATGCCAAAGTTCACGTTCATCGGCTGAAAATCCGAGACCGTCGTATCACTGATGTAAAGCCCCAGCGCGCCGATGGCCGTCTCGCGTGGGAAGTCGACGGGCGTCTCCCCTTCAAGCCGCCGCGCCATCTCAACGGCGGCGAGAAAACCTGAGGCCGCAGACTCGATGTAGCCTTCCACGCCCGTCATCTGCCCGGCAAAGGCAATGCGATCATCGGCGATGAGGCGGTAGTAGCGGTCGAGCATTCCCGGCGAGCGCAGATAGGTGTTGCGATGCATCACGCCGTAGCGGACAAAGTCCGCATTTTTCAGCGCGGGGATCATCGAAAACACGCGCTTCTGCTCGGGAAAGCGCAGATGCGTCTGGAATCCGACCAGATTATAAACGCTGCCCTGCGCATTGTCGCGCCGCAGCTGAACGACGGCGTAAGGCTCCTGCCCCGTCTTCGGGTCGCGCAGGCCGCGCGGCTTGAGCGGGCCGTAGCAGAGCGTATCATGCCCGCGGCGCGCCATGACCTCAACGGGCATGCAGCCCTCGAAAACGTGCTTATCCTCAAAGCCGTGCACTTCCGCTTCCTCCGCCGTGGTCAGCGCCTGCCAGAAGGTCTCATACTCCTCCTCGCTCATCGGGCAGTTGATGTAGTCCGGCGTACCCTTATCGTAGCGCGAGGCAAAAAACGCCGAATCCATGTCGATGCTCTCAAAGGTCACGAGCGGGGCGGCGGCGTCGAAGAAGTTCAGCGTGTGCCCGTCACCGATCTTTTCCGCGATGGCGGCGGCGAGCGCATCGCTCGTCAAGGGTCCCGAGGCAATAATGACATTCCCCTCGGGAATGGCCGTCACCTCGCCGGGCACGACCGTGATATTGGGGTGCGAGCGAATCTTTTGCGTCACGAGATCCGAAAAGCCCTCACGGTCTACCGCCAGTGCGCCGCCCGCCTCCACGCGCGTCGCGTCCGCGCAGGCCATGATGAGCGAATCGAGGCGGCGCAGTTCTTCTTTGAGAAGGCCCACCGCGTTCTCGATCTGGTCCGAGCGCAGCGAATTTGAGCAGCAGAGCTCGGCGAAAGAGTCCGCATGGTGCGCGGGCGTTCTTTTTTCGGGTTTCATTTCATGCAGCGCCACGCTTATGCCGCGCTGCGCGAGCTGCCAGGCAGCCTCGCAGCCAGCAAGGCCGGCGCCGATCACAGTTACTTGCATCAGTCCTCTTCTTTCTCCGCGGTCTTTTGGGCCGCGGACTTCGCGCTTGTCTTCTTTGCTGTCGTTTTCTTGGCGGCGGTCTTTTTCGCTGCGGGCTTCTTTTCAGGCGTTTCTTCGCCGTCCGCCGTTGTCTTTTTGCTTGTCTTTTTCGTCGTGGTCTTCGCCGCTGCCTTTTTGGCGGCAGGCTTCTTTGCGGCGGTCTTCTTGGCCGCCGTTTTCTTGGCGGCGGGCTTCTTCTCCGCGCTCTCCGGGGCTTCGGCAGTTTCCGTATTCTCCGCCGGTTCAGCATCCTCGGCAGCTTTCTTCTTCACGTAGCCGCGCTGATCCTCTGGCACAAAGCGCAAGCAGGCGGGGTTGATGCAGTACGGGCGCTTGAAGCCCCTGCCCGCCTTTTTGAACATCGTCTGTCCGCACTCCGGACAGTCGTCCTTCGTCGGCACGTCCCAGGTCATAAAGTCGCATTTCTTCTCCGGATCGCTGCTTGTGACGAATTCACAGGCATAATAGGTGTACTGCTTATTCGTCTTCTTGCTCACGCCCGTGCGCTTCATCATGCGTCCGCCGCACTTGGGGCAGCGGCCGTCCATCACAATGACAAGAGGCTTGGTGAAGGTACACTCGGGATAGCCCGGGCAGGCAAGGAAACGGCCGAAGCGCCCGCTCTTGATGACCATATTGCGTCCGCAGATGTCACACTTTTCCTCGCTCACCTCGTCGGGTACCTTGATGCGCACGCCCTCGAGCGCCTCCTCGGCATTTTTCAGGTCGCGCTCAAAGTCGCCGTAAAAGTCGCGGATCACGTCCTTCCACGGCGTCTTGCCCTCTTCCACGGTATCGAGTTTCTGCTCCATGCGGGCGGTAAACTTCATGTCCACAATGTCAGAGAAGCGCTCCTCCATCAGTCCCGTCACCACCTCGCCAAGTGGCGTGGGACGCAGGTACTTGCCGTCCTTCACGACGTATTCGCGATCCAGGATCGTCGAAACCGTGGGCGCGTAGGTCGACGGGCGGCCGATGCCGTTCTGCTCCATCGCGCGAATGAGCGTTGCGTCCGTATAGCGCGCTGGCGGCTGGGTAAAGTGCTGAAGCGGCGTATACGCTTCAAGCGCAAGCCCCTGCCCCTCGGTGAGCGGCGGGAGCGTGCCATCCTTCTCTTCCTTGCTCTCCTCGTCGCGGGATTCCTCGTAAACGGCGGTGTAGCCGGAGAATTTGAGGTTGCTGGCGCTCGCGTGGAACTCGTGCTCGCCTGCCATGATCTGCGCGCTCACACTGTCGTACACGGCGTTCGCCATCTGGGAGGCGAGAAAGCGGCTCCAAATCAGGCGGTAGAGGCGATACTGCTCACCTGTCAGGTCGCCCTTGATCTGCTCTGGCGTCAGGTTGACATCCGAAGGGCGAATGGCTTCGTGCGCGTCCTGTGCGCCGGCCTTGGCCTTGTAGTGGCGGGCGGTCTTGGGATAGTAGCTCTGCCCGTAGCGGCCCAGGATAAACGTCTTCGCCGCAGCGATGGCCTCTTCGGAGATGCGCAGCGAGTCGGTACGCATGTAGGTGATGAGACCCACCGTGCCCTCGCCCGTGATGTCCACGCCCTCATAGAGCTGCTGGGCGATGGCCATGGTGCGGCGCGGCGTCATATTGAGCTTGCGTGAGGCCTCCTGCTGCAAGGTAGAGGTCGTAAACGGAAGCGAGGGGGAGCGCTGCTTATCCGTGCGCTTGATGTTCGTCACGGTAAAGGGCTTGTCGCCGATATCGGCAATGATGCCATCCACCTGCTCGCCCGAGGTCGGCTCGACCTTTTTGCCGTCTTTTCCGTAATAATGCGCCTCAAAGGTCTTGTGCGAGACTTCGTCCGTGAGGTCGACGTCGAGCGTCCAGTATTCCTGCGGCTCAAAGGCCTGAATCTCTTTCTCGCGGTCGTCCACCATGCGCACGGCGACAGACTGCACGCGGCCCGCCGAGAGACCGCGGCGCACCTTTTTCCACAAAAGCGGGCTGAGCTCATAACCCACGATGCGGTCGAGCACACGGCGCGCCTGCTGCGCGTCGACCAGGTCCTGATCGATGACGCGCGGCTCCTGAATACTCTCGGAGACGACCTTTTTCGTGATCTCGTTGAAGGTCACGCGCTTGGCCTTTTCATCGTCCAGTTCCAAAAGCGCCTTCAGGTGCCACGAGATCGCCTCTCCCTCGCGGTCAGGGTCCGTTGCGAGATAGACGGTGTCGCTGTCCTTGGCGGCCTTCTTGAGCTCGCCGATGAGCTCCTCCTTGCCGCGGATGGGCTGATAGACGGGCTCGAAATCGTGCTCGATGTCCACGCCGAGCTTACTTTTGGGAAGGTCGCGCAGGTGGCCCATACTGGCCTTGACCTCGTACTCCCTGCCCAGATATTTTCCGATGGTTTTCGCCTTGGCCGGAGACTCGACGATCACCAGATGCTTTTTTGCCATGAATATTATTCCTCCAGTAGTGTGACAGTCAAAGAAAAATGCTTGCCGCCGCTCTGTTCGACGTAGCCCTCAAGCTCCATCATCGTCAGCGCGGAAAGAACACGGCGCGTAGGGATCTGCGTTTTTTCGATCAGGTCGTCCACTTGCAGCGCGCCCGCTTTCAGCGCGCGCAGAATGGCCATCTGATCGTCGGTCAGTCCTAAGTCGTTGGTTTTCAGATTCAATTCTGGCAGCGCGGGTGTTTCCTCCACCGCCGCCTGTTTGGCGCGTGCGAGTTCCTCGCGCGCCTGATAGCCGAGCGTTCGCGGCAGCTCCACGCGCTCGCCAAGGATTTTGTGCGGATACTGCGCTTCGTATTCGCGCAGCACGTCCCAGCTGTCGGTAATGAGCGCCGCCGCACCGTCCGCGATCAGGCGGTTGCAGCCGCGGCTCATGGGTGCGTCGATGGGGCCGGGCACAGCAAATACGTCGCGTCCCTGCTCAAGAGCCGTATTGGCCGTGATGAGTGCGCCGCTCTTTTCCGGTGCCTCGACCACGACGGTGGCAAGGCTCAATCCACTGATGATGCGGTTTCGCACGGGAAAATGCCACGCCTCCGCCACCGTCCCGGGCGGGTATTCGCTGATGAGCGCGCCCGAGGCCGCAATGTCGCGGTAGAGCCATTCATTCTCTGCGGGATAGACGACGTCGAGCCCGTTGCCGAGCACGGCGATGGTCTTTCCGCCCGCGCGCAGCGCGCCGCGATGGGACGCTGAATCCACACCCGCCGCCGCGCCGGAGATCACGACCGCTCCCTGACGGCTCAGGCCGTAGGCGATCTTTTCCGCCGCCTCGACGCCATAGGGCGAGGCCTTGCGCGTGCCGACCATGGCAACGGCGACCTCCTCGTCGATGACGGGAAGCTGCCCCTTCACATAGAGAAGGCACGGCGGCTCAAAGATGTTGCGCAGGCGCACGGGATAGTCCGCGTCCTGCATCGTAAGAAGGCGCAGGCCGAGGCGCGAGCACGCGCCGAGAATGCGGTCGGCGTCCTCCATCGGCTTTTCCGCGAGCAGCGCGATCTGCCGCGGCTCGATGCCCTCAACAAGGCGGTATTCGTCCTCGTCGGCGTAGTAGATGTTCTCCGGCGAGCCGAAATGGTCAAGCAGCAAAAGTTTTGAGCGATTCGTCAGTCCCTTGACTTCCGAGAGCCACACCCAGTATTTGAGTCCCGCCATGAGAACCTCTCCTTTCGTTTTATCGGTACATCTCCCAGAGAACGACCGTCGCCGCGATGGCCGCGTTGAGCGATTCGCAGCGCGGGTTCATGGGAATTTTCAGCGTTTTGGCGCACTCGTCCAGCACTTGCTGCGACAGTCCCCGCCCCTCGCTGCCGATGGCGACGGCCGCCCTTGCAAGGTCTGCCTCGGCAAGCGGTACGGTATCGTCGCGCAGGGCCGTGCCGTAGAGCGGCACGCCGCTTTTCCGGAGCAGCGCGAATAATTCCTCCGTTGTAACGCTGTAGGCCTCGCGGCGGAAGATCGCCCCCATTGTGGCGCGCGCCGTTTTGGGGTTATAGAGATCGGCGCAGGCATTGACCAGGAATACGCCATCGCAGTCGAAGGCGTCCGCCGTGCGCAGGATCGTGCCGACGTTTCCGGGGTCCTGTACGCCGTCGAGCACGAGATAGTGCTTTCCCGAAAGCGTTTCGGGCAGCTGCACCTCGGGCAGCGCCACGGTGAAGAGCGCGCCCTGCGGCGTTTCCATGGGGCTGACAGAGCGCATCAGCTCCTCGCTCACGCGCACAGCGCGCACGCCGTCCGGAAGCGGCGGAATGTCGACCCCTTCGGAAAAGACCGCCGTTTTCACCTCCGCGCCCCATTTGAGCGCCTCGGCAAGGAGCTTTGTTCCGTCGCAGAGATATTCCCCGCTCTTTTTTCGATAAGACCGGGAGGACGCCAGCTTGCGCAGATGTGTCATCAGCGGATTCTGCCGGCTCGTGATGGTTTCCGCATTCATTTTTCCCTTTCCCCCCAGTTTTTTATTTAATATGTATCACACTATATTATCAACTGCAGCCCTTTGTCAAGCAAAAGAATCCCGCCAGTTTTCTCATTTTGTACGATTCCTGCGACGCCGCTTTACAGCGCGCCTCCTTTTGTGGTACACTAAGCGGGAAATATCACGCAGCATGACTGCAAGGAGGTACCTTAAAAATGGAATCTGCCAAATCGCGTTTTCTGCGCTATGTGACCTACTACACCACCTCGGATGATTTCACCGGCACTTCTCCCTCCACGGAGCGGCAGAAGGATCTCGGAAACGTTCTGATGCAGGAGCTCGAAGCGCTTCATCTCGAAGACGTTCACATGGACGATTGCGGCAATGTGCTCGCAACGCTCCCCGCAAGCGAGGGCGTGGACGCGCCCGTCATCGCGCTCATCGCGCACATGGATACTGCGCCCGACGCCTCTGGCGAGAACGTCAAGCCCCGTCTCGTGCGCTACGAGGGCGGCGAGCTGAAGCTCAATGATTCCGTTTCCCTCACCGAAGCGCTCTGCCCCGGTCTTGAAAGCCACATGGGTGACGAGCTGATCGTGACCGACGGCACGACGCTGCTCGGCGCGGACGACAAAGCAGGCCTTGCCGAGATCATGGCCGCGGTGGAGACGATCCTGGAAAAGAACATCAAGCACGGCGAGGTGCGCATCATCTTCACGACCGATGAGGAGATCGGCCACGGCACGGACGGGCTCGATGTGCAGGAGCTCGGCTGCGACTACGGCTACACCGTGGACGGCGGCCCCCTCGGCGAGATCGAATATGAGAACTTCAACGCTGCCGCCGCGGTGCTGACGGTGCACGGCGTTGGCGTTCACCCCGGCAGCGCCAAAAACGTGATGGTCAACGCTGCGACCGTGGCGATGGACTTCCACGCGCTGCTGCCCGAGGACGAAGTACCTGAAAAGACCGAGGGCTACGAGGGCTTCTTCCACCTCACGGATATGGAGGGCGGCATGGCAAAGGCCACGCTGCGCTACATCATCCGCGACCACGACCGCGAGAAGTTTGAGGAAAAGAAGGCTCTCTTCGCCGCCTGCGCCGAGAAGATCAATGAGGTCTACGGCGACGGCACCGCCGAAGTCGACATCACCGACAGCTACTACAACATGAAGGAAAATATCCTGCCGCACTTCCACCTCATCGAGCGTGCGGAGAATGCTTTCCGCGCAAATGGCGTCGCCCCCATGTGCGTACCCATCCGCGGCGGTACGGACGGCGCGAACCTTTCCTGGGCCGGTCTTCCCTGCCCCAACCTCTCCACCGGCGGCTACAACTATCACGGTGTACGCGAATGGATCCCCTCTGCCAGTCTGGACGTCATGACGAATGTGGTCGTCACGCTCACCGCAAGCTTTGCCGAATAAGGCAAGCGCTATCCTATCAGAAAGTAAGGAGTGTTTTCAGATGAACCCTGTCGAAAATCTCGCAGCTTTGCGCGCGGAAATGGCAAAGCGCCGCATTGACGCCTATGTTGTCGTGACCGACGACTTCCACACCTCGGAATATGTTGGCGAGCACTTTAAGGCGCGCGAATTTCTCTCCGGCTTCACCGGCTCCGCCGGCACGCTCGTCGTGCTGCCTGAGTCTGCCGCGCTGTGGACGGACGGCCGCTACTTTTTGCAGGCCTCGCAGCAGCTTGCCGGCTCCGGCATTGAGCTCATGCGCATGGGCGAGGCGGGCGTTCCCGAGATCCCCGCGTTCCTGCATGACAATGTCCCCGAAAACGGCTTCATCGGCTTCGATTCCCGCACGATCAGCAACGACTTTGCCCGCCGCATCGGAGAAAAGGTGAGCGAAAAGCACATTCGCTTTGCAGGTGATGAGGACCTTGTCGACCTCGTGTGGACGGATCGCCCCGCGCTCTCCTGCGAGCCGCTCTGGGAGCTCGAACCGAAGTTCGCAGGCTACACGCGCGCGGAAAAGCTTGAAAAGGTGCGTGAAAAGATGAACGAGCTCGGCGCGGACGTGTTTGTGATCCCCGCGCTCGACGAGATCGCGTGGCTTTTGAATCTGCGCGGCGGCGACGTTCTCTATACGCCGGTGTTCCTCTCTTACCTGCTGCTCGAGCGCGGCAAGGCCACGCTCTGCGTGCAGAAGGAGGCCGTGAGCGCCGAGATCGAGGCGCACCTCGCCGCCGACGGCGTGGCGCTCGCCCCCTATGACGATATCTACCCGCTGGTCGCCTCGCTCCCCAAGGGTACGCGCGTGCTGCTCGACGGCGAGCGCGCCAACTACCGCATCACGCAGAGCGTTGGCACAGGCGTGGAGACGATCGACCGTCCCAGCCCCATTCAGCTCATGAAGGCGATGAAGCACCCTGTCGAGCAGGAGAATGAGCGCACCGCCCACATCCGCGACGGCGTGGCCGTCACGCGCTTCATCTACTGGCTCAAGCACACGATCGGCAAGGAGACCATCACGGAGATGAGCGCCGCGAAAAAGCTGGAGAGCCTGCGCGCCGAGGGGGAGCACTTCCTCGACCAGAGCTTTGGGCCCATTCTTTCCTACGGCGCGCACGGCGCGATCGTCCACTATGCGCCGACCGAGGAGACCGACATTCCCATGGAACCGCACGGCTTCTGTCTTGCCGATACGGGCGCGCAGTACTACGAGGGCACGACCGACATCACCCGCACCATCGCGCTCGGGGCGCTCACCGAAGAGGAAAAGCGCATCTACACGCTCGTGCTGCGCGGCCACTTGCAGCTTGGCGCGGCGAAGTTCCTCCACGGCTGCACGGGGGAAACCCTTGATATGCTCGCCCGCGCGCCGCTGTGGGAGTCAGGCCTTGACTACAACCACGGCACGGGTCACGGCGTCGGTTTCGTCCTCGGCGTGCACGAAGGCCCTGAGCGCGTGCACTGGGACGTGAACCGCCAGAAGCGCCACTGCGTTATCGAAGAGGGCATGATCTTCTCGAACGAGCCGGGCATGTACCTTGCCGGCAAGTTCGGTGTGCGCGTGGAGAACCTTGTCGTCGTGCGCAAGGCGGAGGAGAACGAATATGGCCGCTTCCTCGCGCTTGAGCCGCTCACGCTCGTCCCCTACGATCGCGACGCGCTCGATCTGACGCTTCTCACCTCCCGCGATGTGGAGCTGATGAACGACTATCACGCAAAGGTCTATGCGGCGATTTCTCCCTACCTTGCGGGCGACGAGCTTGCATGGCTCAAGGCCGTCACCGCGCCGGTCACGTTCGGCTGATAAAGCAATATAAAAAAGGTTCGGACTGCAATGCAGTCCGAACCTTTTTTCATTGTGTCTTAATAGAGCTTGGCGCCGGCGGGAATATCGCCGTCGACCATCAGCAGGTTGAGGCGCTCCTCCCCGTCCACGTGGTGAACGGCGGAAATGAGCATACCGCAGGAATCGATGCCCATCATCTTGCGCGGGGGCAGGTTGACGATGGCAATGGCGGTCTTGCCGACAAGATCCTCGGGCTCATAGTAGTCGTGAATACCGGAGAGGATCACGCGGTCGGTACCGGAGCCGTCGTTGAGCACGAACTTCAAAAGCTTCTTGCTCTTGGGCACGGCGGTGCATTCCTTGATCTTGACCGCGCGGTAGTCGGACTTGGCAAAGGTGTCGAACTCGACCTGCTCTTCGAAGATCGGCTCGCTCTCTACCTTGTCGACCTCGTCGGCGGCGTGCGCGCCCTTGGGCTTGACAATGCCGGCGCTGCACGGCGCGGCGGCGGGAGCGCTCTCCGCGCTCTTCTCCTCGGCCTTCTCGCTCTTCTTGGGCATGTCGAGCGGCTTCATCGTCGGGAAGAGGATCACGTCGCGGATGGAGTCGGTGCCGCAGAGCATCATGGCGCAGCGGTCAATGCCGAAGCCCAGACCGCCCGTCGGGGGCAGGCCATACTCGAGTGCCATGACGTAATCTTCGTCCATCATGTCGGCCTCGTCGTCGCCGTTGGCGCGCTTTTCCGCCTGCGCCTTGAAGCGCTCGTACTGATCCATCGGGTCGTTGAGCTCGGTGAAGGCGTTGCCCATCTCGCAGCCGCAGACGAACATCTCGTAGCGCTCGGTGAGGTACGGGTCAGACGGACTGCGCTTGGCAAGGGGGCTGACCTCAACGGGGTACATCGTGATGAAGGTCGGCTGGATGAGCGTTTCCTCGACCTTCTGGTCGAAGGTCTCATACAGGGCGTTGCCCCAGGTCTTGTCCACGCCGTCCATATCAACGCCAACGCTCTTGGCAAGCGCAACAGCTGCCTCAGCGTCGCCTTCGATGGCCATGAAGTCTGCGCCGGTCACATTCTTGACGGCCTCCGCCATCGTAAGACGCTTCCAGGACGGCGTCAGGTCGATGTCCTGGCCGAGCCACTGGAGCTGATAGGTTCCGAGAATTTCCTTTGCCGCGCCGGAGAGGATCCCCTCAAGAATATCCATCATGCCGTCGAGGTTCGTGAACGCCTGATACAGCTCGCAGGTGGTGAACTCGGGGTTGTGCTTGGTGTCCATACCCTCGTTGCGGAAGATGCGGCCAACCTCGTACACGCGCTCCATACCGCCGACGATCAGGCGCTTCAAGTGCAGCTCGGTCGCGATGCGCATATACATGTCGATATCAAGGGTATTGTGGTGCGTGATGAAGGGGCGCGCGTTCGCGCCGCCCGCGATGGGACTCAGCACCGGCGTTTCGACTTCCATAAAGCCGAGGGAGTCGAGATAACGGCGCAGGTAGGCGACAAACTTCGAGCGGATCTCGAAGTTGCGCTTGGACTCAGGGTTGATGATGAGGTCAACATAGCGCTGGCGGTAGCGTGCTTCCTTGTCGGTCAGACCGTGGTACTTCTCCGGCAGCGGGCGCAGGGACTTGGAGAGCAGCGTGATCGTCTTCGCGCGCACGCTCATCTCGCCGCGCTGGGTGCGGAACACCTCACCGTCGATGCCGACAATATCGCCGATGTCGTACTTCTTGAAGCGGTTGTACCCCTCTTCATCCATCTCGTCCTTGCGGGCGTAGAGCTGGATGCGGCCGGACTTGTCCTGCAAATCGCAGAAGCTGACCTTGCCCATGCCGCGCTTGCTCATCAGGCGGCCCGCGATGCGGACCTCGCTGCCCTCAAGCGCGTCGAAGTTGTCCTTGATGTCCTGGGCGTGATGCGTCACATCAAACTTGGTTTCCTGGAAGGGATCGCGGCCCTCGGCGCGAAGCGCTGCGAGCTTGTCGCGGCGCACCTGGAGGATCTCGCTCAGGTCCTGCTCGACAGCCGCGGTGTTCTGGTTTCTTTCTTCAGCCATGGTGTTTTTACTCCTACTCTATATCAATACAGCTTAGCGTTCGATCTTGACAACGCGGTAAACGATGGTGCCGACGGGGGCGTCCACGCTGACCTCGTCTCCCTCTTTTGCGCCCATAAGCGCCTTGCCGAAGGGGGAATCCTCGGAGATGGCGTGATGCATGGGGTCTGCCTCCTGCGAGCCGACAACCTTGTACTCGGGCATCTCGCGGCCGGTCTTTACGTCTGCGACCGTCACGCGGCAGCCGATGCCGACAGCGTTGGTGCCTGCGTCGCTCTCGTCGACGATGACGGCGTGCAGCAGGATATCCTCGACCTCAGCGATGCGGGAGTACAGCTTGCCCTGCTCGTTCTTCGCTTCATCATATTCGCTGTTTTCGCTCAGGTCGCCGAAGCCGCGCGCCTCCTTGATGAGATCCGCCACTTCCTGTTCACGCACGGTTTTGAGGTAGGTAAGCTCGTTTTGCAGCTCTTCCTTGCGCTCTGCGCTCATCTTGTACTCTTTTTTCATATTGAGATCGTTCCTTTCTTTCGCGCCGATGGAAAATGTGCGGCGCGCACACGAATACCATTTTAGCGAAATAATTATAGTGATTTTGCCCCGTGTTGTCAAGGTAAGTTTGCGTTTTCTCCCCCATCGGGCGGCATTTTCACATCTTTCACCCAAATTTCGTCGGCGCGGCGAACAAGCGCGGCATACAGCGCGCAGATCAGCTGGTTTTGATCCCAGTCCGGCGCCGCATCTTCGATCTCCGCCGCCCCGTATTCCACCTTGAGCAGTGCTTCGGCAAGCGGCAGCACCGCGCCGAAGGGCAGCGGCACATCGTCAAAGCAGACTGCAAGGTCAGAGGCAAGGTGGTCGCCCCGCTGTACCTCGTAGACGCTTGCGCCGCAGTCCCAGCGCAGCGAGCGCGCGATGCGCTCCTGCCCCGGCGTGCAGAGCGACAGATAGCGCACGTCCCGTGCAAGCTCACGCGCCGCCGCTTCGAGCGCCGCGCTTGGCGCGGCGGAAAGCAGCGCAATGCGCGCACATTCCGGGCGCAGCCCTCGCTGCGCCATCGCGCAGCGAACGATCTCTGCCGCCTTCACCTGCCGCAGCGCCCAGTCAGAGGGTGGCAGGATGCCAAAGCGCGCAAATGCACTCTTACAGGGGTAGTCCTTTGGAAACACGGCATAGCGCACACGGTGCCATTTCAGATATTTTGCCGCGCGACGCGCCGAAAGGCGCGCCGCCATTCCCTCTCCGCGCGCAATATACACCGCGCAGAAGCGCACGCCGCACAGCGTGCGCGCGCCGTTTTTCTCCCCCGCGTCCCGATAGCTGACCAAACCCAACAACCTTCGTCCCTCCCGCAAAAAAGGCTCCCCGCCAATATATGGCGGGGAGCGATTGCGTTATGCGCTTACCAACCCTTGATGTAGTTGGTGAGGTAGTTGAGCGGGTTGACGATCTTGCCGTTTTCGGTGATCTCGAAATGCAGGTGCGGGCCGCTGCTCACACCGGTCGTACCGGTAATGCCGACGACCTGCCCCTGGGCAACATAGTCGCCCACGCTGACCGAACGGGAGGACAAGTGCTGATAGGTCGTGGTGTTGCCGCTGCCGTGGCTCACGACAACGTAGTTGCCGCGGTACTTGTTGTACGCCGAGATGATGACGGTGCCCGCCTTGGCGGCGACGGCCTGCGTCGTGTAGCCCACGCGGCCGATGTCGATGCCCGCGTGGTTCGTCGACGCGCCCGCGATGCCCGTGTAGCGCGCGCCGAGCGGCGAGGTGATGTATCTGCTTGCACACGGCCAGATGTAGCCGCCCAAAGTCGCGGTGGTATCGCCGTTCTTGGCGGCAAGCTCTCTCGAAAGGCGGACGATCTCCGCCTGCTGGCGCTCCATCGCCGCGTCCTTTTCCGAAAGGACCTGCTTGTACTGCGCCTCGTTCGCCTTGAGGTCGGCAAGCACCTTTTCCGCCGCCGCGCGCTGGGTGTTCAGCTCGTTCTTTTTGGTCACGAGCGTTTCCTTGGCGGTCTGCTGCTCGGCAAGCGACGCTTCAAGCGTCGCCTTCTTCTGCTCGATCTGCTCGCGCAGAGCACGCAGATCGTCGATGACCTTCTGGTCGCTGTCCATGATCTCGCTGATAAAGTCCATGGCGCTCAGCAGGTCGGTGAAGCTCGCAGCGTTGAAAAGCACCGACCAGTACGACACCGTGCCGCGCTCTTCCATGGAGCGCACGCGCGCGCAGAACTTTTCGTACTGGCGCTTTTCTTCCTCTTCGTTTTCGCGGATCTCCTGCTCGGTCTGCTCAATGAGCGTTTCGTACTCGCTGATGAGCGACTCCACGTTCCTGATCTCCGACTGGAGGAGGTTGATCTGCTTGTCGATATTCTCCTTTTGTGCAAGCGCGGTGTTCTTGTTGTTCTGAATGGATTTGAGTTCCTTTTCAAGCTGCGCCTTTTCCGAGTTCATGCCGCTGAGCTCATCTTTGAGCTTGTCGATGTCCGCCTGCGTGACGGCAGAGGCCTCCTGCACCATGGAAAGCGGCGTCAGCTCCGTCATCGTCAGCGCCAGAACAACGGCAAGGGCAAGCGCAATGCGTGCGATTTTTCTCTGCTTCATCGTCCGCCCCCCTTACACGCGCAGAAACTTGCGGATCGCGGTCAAGCTGCCGCCCACGCCGATGAGGATACCGGCGGCGGCGAAAATAGCCGCAACGGGCTGCCAGATCGCCGTAAAGTCGACGATCGTCAAAAGCTGCAGCCGGTCAGACATGGCAAGGCTCTTGGCGACCGACTCATAGAGCAGCCATTGCAGGCCAAAGCCCAGCACCGCGCTGAGAAGGCCGATCATAAAGCCCTCGTACACAAACGGCCAACGGATAAAGCCGTTCGTCGCGCCCACCATCTTCATAATGGCGATCTCGTCGCGCCGGTCAAAGGTCGTGAGCTTGATGGTGTTGGAGATGATAAAGACGGACACGAGCAGCAAGATCGCAATGAGCGCGATACACACAACGCCCGCAATGTTGCGCAGCGTGATCAGGCCGCCGGAGATGTCCTCGTCCACGCGCACCTTGGCAACGCCGTCGACATTGTCGTAGATATCCTGCGCAGTCTTGCCGGAAATGCTCAGATCGTCAACATAGACAGCATAGCGGTCGCGCAGAATCTCGGGATCGAGATTCTGAAAAAGCTCGTCGCCCTCATACTTTTCTTCGAAGGATTCGATCGCCTCTTCCTTGCTGATAAAGACGCATTCCTTCACATTGTCGCGCTGCTCGATGGCGCGGCCAACAGCCTTGGTCTGCGCCTCATCGCAGTTTTCATCTACGAAGGCAAGGATCTCGTACTCGCTCTCAAGTTTTTGCAGCTGCACCTGCGCGTTGTAGGCCACGAGCGAAAACGTCCCCATGACCACAAGGCAGGCCACCGTGATGCCCACCGCCGCAAAGGACATGAAACCGTGCGAGAACATGTTGCGCATGCCCTCGCCGAAAAAGTAAGTAAAATCGTGTTTGCGCATAGCCTTACCTCGCGTTGTAGCCGACGCCGTCAACATCGCTCATGATGAGTCCCTGGTCGAGCGTGATGACGCGTTTTCTGAACTGGTTGACAAGATCCTTCTCGTGTGTGACGACGACCATCGTCGTGCCGAGCTGATTGATGCGCTCCAAAAGGCGCATGATCTCCAGTGAGCGCGCGGGATCCAGGTTGCCCGTCGGCTCGTCGGCGATGATGGTGCTCGGGTTGTTGATGAGCGCGCGCGCGATGGCCACGCGCTGCTGCTCGCCGCCGGAGATCTCGTTGGGGTAGCGGTCGGTCTTTTCCTCCAGTCCCACCAGCTCAAGCACATAGGGAATGCGCTTTTTGATCTCGCGCGGCGACGCGCCCACGGCGCGCATGGCAAAGCTCAGGTTTTCGTAGACCGTCTTCTTCTCGATCAGGCGAAAGTCCTGAAAGATGACGCCGACCGAACGCCGCAGCAGCGGGATCTGCCGCTCGGCAATGTTCGTCAGGCTGAAGCCGTTGACGGCGATCTGCCCCTCCGTCGGCGTGATCTCGCCGGTGAGCAGCTTGATGATCGTGGATTTTCCGCTGCCGCTCGGGCCGACAAGAAAGACGAACTCTCCGTCCTCGATGCGCAAGGAAATGCCCTTGAGCGCCGCCGTCCCGGTTTCGTATTCTTTTACTACATCGCTCAGCCGTATCATGCTCTTCCCTCAGTTTCCGGCAGGTTCTGACTCGATCCCGCAAAATTTCAGCTTTTATTATAGCGCGCCGCGCACGCAATGGCAACAGATAATTATGTAAACTTTCATTTTTTTGGCGAAAAAGCGCAAAAAAAGGGCTGCCCGAAGGCAGCCCTGAAAAACTTCTTGCGTTACGCCTCAATGCCGCGGGAGGCAAGGTACTTTTTGACCATGAGCGCGACCTTGAAGGTGATGGCGTCGTCGAACTCGCGCAGGTCGAGTCCTGTGAGCTTCTTGATCTTTTCAAGACGGTAGACAAGCGTATTTCTGTGGACGAACAGCTTGCGCGCCGTTTCAGAGAGGATCAGGTTATTCTCGAAGAACTTGTTGATCGTGAAGAGCGTCTCCTTGTCGAGCGCATCGATCGGGTTCTTCTTGAAAACCTCCTGCAGGAACATCTCGCACAGCGTCGTCGGCAGCTGATAGATCAGGCGGCCGATGCCGAGATTTTCATAGCTGATGATATATTTTTCCGTATCAAAGACCTTGCCGACCTCGATGGCCATCTGCGCTTCCTTATAGGACTTGGCAAGGTCGCGCAGGTGCGTGGCCACGGTGCCGATGCCGACGACCACCGTGCTTTCGCCGTTCACGCGCAGCGCTTCTTCGATCAGTGCGGCGGTCTTTTCCAGATCGCCCATCTCCACGTTCTCGCCCAGCTGCTGCACGAGCACCACGTCGTCCTCGCCCATGGAGAGGACAAAGCTCGTCTGCCGGTCGGGGAAGATGTTCTGCACCGCCTCGACAGGCACCGCGTCGGCCTTATCGTCCGTGCGGCGGATCACAAACACGCCGCGGTTGAGCTCCGCTTCCACATGCAGCTCCTTGGCGCGGACGTAAATGTCGCTCAGGAGAATATTGTCGGAGAGAATGCTCTTGACGAACGACGTTTTGTCGTGCTTTTCCTCGTAATAGCTCTTGGCGGTGTTGAGCGCAACGGTCGCCATGCTGCACACCGTGGCACTGAGGGCATCTTCGCCGCGGGTAAAAGCGGCAAAGTCGAACTGACCGCCCCAACCCTCGAGCGCTTTGAAGGTCTTGCCTTCGAGCGCCGTGCAGACGCCATCCGCCTCATTGATGGGCTGAACCAGGTGCGGCCAGCGCTGGCCGATCTCCGGCAGGTCGGTGCAGGCGATGACCGTACCCTCGGAGTCGATCACGCCAATGACCGTATCGGTCGTTTCCTTAAACTGCAAAACGATGTTCTGAAAAATCCTACCGGACATATTCCGTGCCTCCTTGATGTATTAGGGAGTTTGTGCATTTTGTCAACCTGATAAGGATATTATACTGTCTTCTTCTGACATTTGCAAGGACTTTTTTATCTTTTCACCAATTTTTTTTACGTTTTTTAGGCATTCTGTAAATGTCAAAGTTTCCCTCGTCAATTCCCGGCCGTTTTCCCTTGGGCAAAATGCCCACTTGCCCGCAGATTTTCGATCTCCTGCGCCGTGAGCAGGCGGTATTCCCCTTTTCCGAGCGTTTCGTCCAGCACAAGTGCGCCCATGGAAAGGCGCTTGAGATAGACGACAGGTTTTCCCCGTGAGGCAAGCATTCGTTTGATCTGGTGGAACTTTCCCTCGTGTATGGTAACGAGCGCTTCGCTCTGCGCGCCGCTTTCAAGGATCTCGAGCTTGGCAGGCAGGCATTCAAGGCCGTCGCCGAGCGTGATGCCCGCGGCAAAGGCAGCGCAGTCTTCCGCCGTCAGCGCACCGTCGGTGCGGGCAAAGTAGACCTTGTCGACGTGCCTTTTCGGTGCGAGCAGGTCGTGGGCGAGCGCGCCGTCGTCGGTGAGCAGCAGCAGGCCCTCGGTATCCTTATCGAGCCGCCCGACAGGGAAAAGCCCGATCTTGCGATATTCCGGCGCAAGCAGATCGAGTACGGTCTCTCCGCGGCCGTCCTCAGTCGCCGACAGCACGCCCGCAGGCTTGTGGAGCATCACATAGGTGTGCGCGCGGTATCCGATCTCTTCACCGTTCACGCGGATGCGCGCGCTTTCCGGGTCGCATTTCTCCTCCGCGCTCGCGGCAATGCGCCCGTCGACGAGCACGCGTCCCTCGCGCACAAGGAGCTTGACCTCGCGGCGCGAATAGCGCCCGGTGGAGGCGATGATCTTGTCGAGTCTCTGCTGTGCCATGGTGATTTCCGCCTTTCTGTATGCTAAGAGGTAGTGTAGCATACTTTTGCCGCCGGTGGAATAGCTTTTGAGAGAAAGGGTGTGGTCGCTTCATGTTCATCATCACCGCCAGGTGTTCCAAGCGCCGGATCGTCAAGATCCTGCTCGTCTTTGCGCTCCTGCTCACGCTCTTTTTCGCGCTGCGCGCATGCAGGCATTCCGCTCCGCCGCCCATCGCCGCCGGAACGAATGAAGAGCGCATCTCTTATCTTTCCTCCCTCGGCTGGGCCGTCGCCCCGCAGCCGATCGAAACGCTCAGCATCACACTGGGAGAAACGCTCGAGGAGCCATATTTAAGCTACAACGCGCTCCAGCTTGAGCAGGGTTTTGACCTCACGCGCTATTGCGGGAAAACGCTCTCCCGCTACACCTATGTTGTGACGAATTATCCCGATCCGGCGCGTCCCTGCCAGCTGAATCTCTATGTCTGCGACGGCGTCGTCGCTGCGGGCGACCTCGTCTGCACCGGCGAAAACGGCTTCGTGGCGGGGCTTGCCTTCCCCGCCGGCTGAGCGCGTTTCCGCCTTTTCCCGCGCCCTCGCCGAGAGGGCTTTTTCTTTTGACTATTGCGCGCGGCTGTGGTATGATTCTGACGAATTGATACAAAGGAATCGGCCCATGGAATTTTACACACTTGCCAGTTCGAGCGCCGGAAACGCAGCGCTCGTCTGCCACGAAAACACCCATATTCTGATCGACGCGGGCATCTCCTGCCGCCGCATCACGCAGTCGCTTGCGGCGCTTTCCCTCACGCTCGATGATCTGGACGGTATCCTCATCACGCATGAGCACATCGACCATGTACGCGCCCTGGGTACGCTGCAAAAAAAGCACGCGGTCCCGCTCTACGCAAGTTTTGGCACCGCCGCCGCGCTCGACTATCCCGCGCCGTATCTGCATGCCTTTGCCGCAGACGAGACCTTCACCATCAAGGACTTGCAGATCCGCTCGTTCCGCACCTCGCACGATGCAAAGGAAAGCGTCGGCTACCGCATTGAGAGCAGCGACGGCTCGCTCGCCGTGCTGACCGACACCGGCTTCATCACGGACGACGCGCACGATGCAGCGCTCGGAGCGGACATGCTGCTGCTCGAGTCGAACCACGATGTCATCATGCTCAAAAACGGCAGCTACCCCTATTATCTCAAGCAGCGCATTCTCGGCAAATGCGGGCATTTATCCAACGAAGCTGCGGCAGAATTCGCCGTGGAATGCGTCCGCGCCGGCACGAGCGACATTCTGCTCGCGCACCTGAGCGACGAGAACAACTCCCCGCAGCTTGCCGAATACACCGTCGGCCGTGCGTTGCAGGCAAGCGGGCTGAGCGTCCGCCTCTCCGCCGCGCCGCGCGACACCATCAGTGAGGTACATATATGCAGAAGATCACCGTCCTTTGCGTCGGAAAACTGAAAGAGGCCTTCTATGAGCAGGCCGTGAAGGAATATGAAAAGCGGCTCTCGCGCTATTGTAAGCTGGAGCTTTTGGAGCTTCCCGAGCAGCGCCTCGGTGATGAGCCAAGCGAGGCGGAGATCCGTCAGGCGCTCAAAAAAGAGGCTGCACTGGTCGAGCAGAAACTGCCCAAGGGCGGCGCGCTCATCGCCATGTGCATCGAAGGGCAGGAGATGAGCAGCGTGGCGCTGAGCGAAAAGATGCAGCAATTTGCCGCGCGCGGCGCCTCACAGCTGACATTTTTGATCGGCTCAAGCTTCGGCCTTGACGAGGACTTAAAGAAAAAGGCTGACCTGCGTCTTTCGATGTCGCCGATGACCTTTCCGCACCACCTGGCGCGCGTAATGCTGCTCGAGCAAGTTTACCGCGCCTACCAGATCGAGGCAGGAACGAAATACCACAAGTAACACAAACCATCTACAAAAGGAGGAACCGCCCATGTCAGATGAAGTGAAGCTCACCTGGGGCAAGACAGAACATGACCTTTCCGAGCGCTGGCCCAAGGACGCCGGCGGCAAGAACGAGCAGCCCGCGTTCTTAACGCGCGTGATGGATACAAATGCAGAGGCGGATATGCTCTGCTCCATGCTGCGCGCCTACGGCATTCCCGTGCTGCGCAAATACGAGGGCGACGGCGCCTTTGGCAAGGTGGTGCTCGGCACGCCCGGGCACGGCACGGAGCTGTACGTCCCCGCGTCCATGCTCGAGGACGCGAAGAATCTGATCCGTCCCATCGACGAAATTCCGGAACAGGAGGATAAGCAATGAATTACCGTCAGGAATACGAAAAGTGGCTCGCCTCTCCCGCGCTGAGCGAGGAAGAACGCGCTGAGCTCAAGGCCATCGCAAACGACGAAAAAGAGATCGAAAACCGTTTTTACGGCCCGCTCGAATTCGGCACCGCGGGTCTGCGCGGCACGATGTATGTTGGGCTTCACAACATGAACCGCCACGTGATCCGCTGGGCGACGCAGGGCTTTGCCAACGTGATCCGGGCAGAGGGCGAGGCCGCCATGCAAAAGGGCGTCGCCATCTGCATGGACTGCCGCAACCACTCGACGGAATTCGCGCGCGAGGCAGCCTGCGTCATGGCGGGCAACGGCATCGCCGTCAGGCTCTTTGAGTCGCTGCGCCCCACGCCCGAGCTTTCGTTTGCCGTGCGCGAATACGGCTGCACCGCGGGCATCAACGTCACCGCCTCGCACAACCCCAAGGAGTACAACGGCTACAAGGTCTACTGGTCGGACGGCGCGCAGCTGCCGCCCCAGCACGCCGCCGCCATCGCAAGAGAACTCGAGACGATCGACATTTTCACGGGCGTTACGTCCATGGACTTTGACGAGGCGGTGCAAAAGGGTCTCATCACGATGCTCGGCGCGGACTGCGACGAGCGCTTCATGGCCAACGTCATGAGCATGGTCAACGACTATGATACCGTCAAAAAAGTCTCGGGCGACTTTAAGCTCGTCTACACGCCCTTCCACGGCTGCGGATACAAGCTCGTACCCGAGGCGCTTACAAAGCTTGGCATCAAGCACCTTCTCTGCGTGCCCGAGCAGATGGTCATCGACGGCAACTTCCCCACGGTCGTCTCCCCGAACCCGGAGAATCCCGAGGGCTTCTATCTCGCCATTGACCTTGCCAAGAAGAACGACGTCGACTTTATCCTCGGCACCGACCCCGACAGCGACCGCGTCGGCATCATGGTGCGCAACCGTCAGGGCGAATTTGAGCCTGTCACCGGCAACCAGACGGGTGTTCTGCTGCTCGACTATCTCATCGGCGCGATGAAGCGCGCAGGCAAGCTGCCTAAAAACGCCGCCGCGCTCAAGACCATCGTGACGACCGAAATGGCGCGCGCCGTGGCGGAGGCGAACGGTCTTGCCTGCTACGATACCTTCACGGGCTTTAAGTTCATGGCCGAGAAGATGAATGAGCTGGAAAGCGCGGGCAAAAACACCGTCATTTTCTCCTATGAGGAAAGCTACGGCTACATGATCGGCCATTATGTGCGCGACAAGGACGCTGTCACCGCCTCGCTCCTCCTCACGGAGATGGCCGCATGGTACTACGCCCAGGGCATGACGCTTTTCGACGCGCTCGAGGCGCTCTTCAAAAAGTACGGCTTCTTCGGTGAAAAAACCTTTAACCTCGTCATGCCGGGTCTCGACGGCGCGGAGAAGATGGCTTCTCTCATGAAGTCCCTGCGCGAAACGCCGCCGCGTGAGATCGCGGGCGTTCCGGTCGCCGTGTACAAGGATTACGCAGATGGCACCGCGCGCGACGCCGCGAGTGGCGAGGTGACGAAGATCACGCTCGCAGGCTCGAACGTGCTGCGCTTTGAACTCGCCGACGGTACACACATCGTCGTGCGTCCGAGCGGCACAGAGCCGAAGATCAAGGTCTATGTGCTCACCAAGGGCGCGGACGCGCAGGAGCGCGACGCGAACCTTGAAAAATACGCCGCCTGGGTCAAGACCCTCGCCTGAGTTCCCCGTTTCCCAAAGCAGCAGAGGACGGCGCGGCACCGCGCCGTCCCCCGCTTATTTTTGCCTCACTGCGGCGAAAGGATGAATACGCCCTATGACTCTGCTCGCTCTCTACTGGTCTATTATGATCGCCTGCTACCTCATCGCAGGCAAGCTGCGCCGCCATAAGGACCGCTTTCATTTTCTGGACAAGCTCACGAGCTTTTTCATCTATCTGCTCATCTTCCTCATGGGGCTGCGCATGGGCGCAGACGAGGAGGTGACGTCGAGCCTCGGCAGCATCGGCGTGCAGGCGCTGTTCATTACGTTCCTCACGGCCGTCGGCAGCATGCTCGGCGGCACTGCCGCGCGCAAGATCGTGCATCTCAACCGCCGCGCCCTGCCCGTCGGCACGGAAGACAACGCTGCCGAGGAACGCGGCGGCGGGGTCAACACCTCCGGCATCAAGTCCTCGGTCATCATTTGCCTGATGGTTGTCTGCGGCATGCTGCTGGGCTACTTCGTTCTGCCGCGGCTCATGGCGCCCGAGCGCTTTGAAGAAGTCTCCAGCACCCTGCTCGTCATCGGGCTTTGCATCATGCTCGGCTCGGCGGGCTTTGGTATGGGGCTTGACGGCAGCATCGTGCGCGTCATGTGCGGCGCGGGGCTGGGCGTTGTGCTCGTGCCCATTTTCTCCGTGATCGGCTCGCTGCTCGCCGGCGTCGTCTATGCGCTCCTCTCCCCCGTCACGCTGCGCGAAGGGCTCGCCATCAGCGCGGGCTTCGGCTGGTACACGATGGCGCCGAGTGTCATCTCCGGCGCAGGACACGCGGTCGCGGGCGCGATCTCGTTTCTGCACAACGTGCTGCGCGAGACGATGGGTCTCATCTTCCTGCCGCTCATCGCCAGCAAGATCGGCTACATCGAGGCCGTCACTATTCCCGGTACCGCTTCGACTGACCTGTGCCTGCCGCTTGTGGAAAAGTACTGCAATCCCGAAACCATGGCTTACTCGTTCTGCACGGGCATGCTGATGTGCCTTTCCTGCGCGGCGCTCGTGCCGCTCATCATCGGCGCTTGATTTTTCCCCCTCCCGCAAGAGCAAAAGCGACGCTCTCTTTCAAAAAGAGAGCGTCGCTTTTTTATGCTTCTTCTCAATGCGCTGCAAAATCAGAAGGTCACGACCTCCTGCTCGGGCTTCGACGTTGTGGTGATCTTCTCAACGTACAGCACGGGGCCTTCGCCCTCGTAGGCGTCGAGATATTCCTTCTTGACCGTCGCGGTGATCTCCACCCAGTCGCGGTTTTTGTAGGCCTTCAGGCTGTCGCCCTTGGCGACGATGCCAACGAACTGAATGTCGTTTTCGCAGCAGGTCATCACAAAGCGGCCGGGACAGTGGATACCGGGGAACTTCTTCGAATGGCACATGATGAGCTTCATGTGCACCTTCTTGCCGTCCCAGCGGTCGGTGTGATCCATCGCGTCAACGTACCAAACGCCGTAGTCGTCGTCCGGAATGTCGATGAGCTCGGGCGTCATGTCGAAGGGGCACTCGTCGCCGGTGAGGTAATCCTCACTGTTGCCATCGTTGTCCTCAAGGTAAATGTCCGCGCGGCGGTTGACCATGCGCAGATTCCGCGCGCGCAGGCTCTCTTTGAGCTTGTCGTCGCAGCGGTTGAATACGATCATATCCGCGTTCGTGATCTTCTCCATCATGAGCTGGCCCATGTTCTTAACGAACAGCTCAAACGTCGGCGCCTGCACGAAGGTCATGATCTGGTAGAGCACCCAGTTGGCGGGCAGCACCTCGCGGTAGAGCTTTTCCATCTGCCACATACCGTTGTACTCGATGAGCACCTGCTTGGGGCGGTGCTTCTTTTCAAGCTCCTTGCAGAAAGCGAGCGTCAAGTCGTCCTCATCGTCCACCGTGACGACGGTGACGTTGTCGAGCGCCTTCTTTTCGTACTCCTCGTCGCCCTCTTCGCAGCAGATGAGCAGCGTCTTATCCTCGCGGGCGAAACCGTCTTCTAAAATGCCGTTGATAAAGTTCGTCTTGCCGGAATCCAGAAAACCGGCAACCAGATAAACAGGAATATCCATCGATCACACTCCAAACAGTTCGGCAAGGCCGTTTTCCTTGAGCTCCGCGCCGATGACGCAGAGGCGGCCCGTGTAGTCGGGATGGCCTGCGCGGACCTCGTGCTCTTCGGGCACATAGTCGAACTCGAGCCAGCCGTCCTCACCGTTTACGATGCCCTTGGCACGCAGGATATGGCCGTAGTCGCCGCTGTCAAGCTTGCGGAGCATCTCTTCAAGCGCTTCGCGCGTGAACTTCTTCGGCGTTTCCTTGCCCCAGGAGGCAAAGACGTCGTCGGCATGGTGATGGTGGCAGGAGCATTCAGGATCGTCGCACTCTTCACCGTCGTGGTGATGATGGTGATGCGCGTGCTCGTCATGGTGGTGTTCGTCATGCTCGTGCTCATGCTCATGCTCATGCTCATGCTCATGGTCATGGTCATGCTCATGCTCATGGTCATGCTCATGGTCATGGTCGTGGTCATGATGGTGATGCGCGTGCTCGGCCTCTTCGATTTCGTGCTCATGGCGCATTTTCTCGAGAAGCTCATCGCTGAGCGACACCTTCTCGACCGCGGAGAGAATGGTCTTGCCGTCCAGCTCGTCCCACGGCGTCGTCAGGATTGCGGCGTCGGGGTTCTTCTCGCGCAGCAGCGCGGCAGCGGCCTCGAGCTTCTCCTGCGAGAGCTTCTGCGTGCGGGAGAGGATGATCGTGCCGGCGGCCTCGATCTGGTTATTGTAGAACTCGCCGAAGTTCTTCATATAGACCTTGACCTTGCTTGCATCGGCCACGGTGACATAGCTGTTGAGCTTGAGCTCGTCCGGGCACTCGTCCACGGTGCGCTGCACGGCAACGATCACGTCGGAGAGCTTCCCCACGCCGCTCGGCTCGATGAGCACACGGTCGGGGTGGAACTGCTCCACGACCTCCTTGAGCGCCTTGTTGAAGTCGCCGACAAGGGAGCAGCAGATGCAGCCGGCGGACATCTCGGAGATCTCGATGCCGGACTCCTTCAGAAAGCCGCCGTCGATGTTGATCTCACCGAACTCGTTTTCGATCAGCACGAGCTTTTCGCCGCTGTAAGCCTCGGCGATCAGCTTTTTGATGAGCGTGGTCTTGCCGGCACCCAGAAAGCCGGAGAAAATATCAATTTTCGTCATAAGAAATACGCTTCCTTCTTTAATATTGATTTCCAAACTTATATTATAATTGGAATTTATGAATGATTCAAGTCTTTTGCGTGGAAATCTTCTAACTCAGGGCACGTTTTCCTCCTGCGCGCGGCACAGTGCGCCGAGTGAGCCGATCAAGCTGCGCACCGCCTCGCGACCGAGCGGCGGGAGCGCGCGGTAGGCCTCGATCAGCGCCTGCTCCTCGTGCGAGCAGACAAAGCTCCCCGCGCGGAACGAATCGCGGTAGAGATAGTTCGGATCAATTTGCAGCGCGTCGAAAAGGCGCAGCAAGACCTCTTCCTTGGGCGAGCTGACGCCGTTTTCATAATTGCTGATAGCAGAGGGCGAAACACCGAGCATCTCCGCCAGAGAAGCGCGCGAGAGCTGAAGCTCTTCACGCCGCAGCCGCATTTGTTTGCCAAAACTCATCCGATTTCCTCCGTCTATGACAGACTACGACAAGATTTGACAGCATTCTATCGCAGAAACTTGTATCTGTCAATTCAGTTTAACAAGAATCTTGTAATTTTATTCTTGACATAGCAAGATTCTTGTGATATTTTAATTTTGCTGACAAGAACCTTGTGTTCCGTCGGCATGCCGCGGCAGTCTCCTCCTGCCGATGGCAACCGCTGCCCGCACCGCTCAGGGCAGTATGCTCCCCCGAAAAAAGAGAAAAAGCGCGCTGCCGCTCGACAGCAGCAACGCACAGAACAAATAGAGAGAAAGACAATAACGAGCCGACACCTTGTGTCCGCTCGTTATTGTTTGTTTATCGACAGGCCCTGAAACGAAAAAAGAACGAGTTGATGAAACCATCAACTCGTTCCTGGTGGGGGAAGGTGGATTCGCTTTTCTGTGGAAAAGCCACGCCGGTTGCGGCATGCCACCGGCATACCGCCAAGAGCCGGCTTTCGAATCCTAAGATACAAAAAATTATCGAGCAAACACAAGTGTCTGCTCGATAATGGTGGGGGAAGGTGGATTCGAACCACCGAAGTCACTGACAACAGATTTACAGTCTGCCCCCTTTGGCCACTCGGGAATTCCCCCATATTCAATTATAGTGCTTGTCGGTGGAGCTGGTAGACGGATTCGAACCCCCGACCTGCTGATTACAAATCAGCTGCTCTACCAGCTGAGCTATACCAGCATCTCAGCAACGAACAGGTTGTATATTACCAGACTCCGCGCAATTTGTCAATAACAAAGTTCAAAAAAAGGAGGAAATTTATTGTACACGAAAAACAGGTGCCGGCCGCCGGCAAAGAGGCGCCAGATCACCACGGTCTGCTCGCTCTGCGCGCAGGAGATCCGCGCGGGCGAAACACTGTGGCAGCGGGACGGCGCGACCGTCTGCACAGACTGCTTTCTGCCGTTTGCGCGCGAGGAGCTGCGTCCCTTCGAATACATATTGGGAGAGGAGATGGCGGAATGACCCTGTATCAGATGTCTTTTGTTTATCGCGAGGACGCGCTGCGCTTCCGCATGCGCATCACGGCGCTGCGAGAGCAGGCCAAGGCCGCCCCGACGAGGGACGAGCGCGAGCGCTTCAAGCGGCGGATCCTGGAGCTGCAGCAGCTCCAGCGCCAGTCGTACGAGCTTGCGGAGCTGACGCGCCATTACTATGAGAGGGGGTACTGGCGCAGTGAAAAATACACCTTATAAGATACGCAACAACGAGATCTACGGTGATCTGACCGCCTGGCTGACCGCGCACGCCGGAGACAACGAGAGCGACCTTATGCGCCTCAAGCGCAATCTGCGCCTCGCGCGGGAAGAAGAGCTGACGCCCCGCCAGCGCGAGCTGCTGCGCCTGCGCTACGAGGAAAACATGACCGTAAGCGAGATCGCCGCAGCGATCGGGCGGGACAAGTCTACCGTTTCGCGCACGCTCTCCCGCGCGCGCAGAAGGCTTTACAAATGTCTGCGATATGGGCTATAATAAAATAGAGAGGATTTGGAACTGAAACCCGCGCCGACACATAAGCAGCGGCCGGTGCGACAAAAACGAGGAGGAAAGATCATGCTGCACAAAGCACTGCAAAACAAATGGGTGCGCGTCCTGATCGCGGTTTTTGCAACGTTTCTCTACGCGCTGGGCGTAAACCTTTTCATCGTGCCGATGGGGCTTTATTCCGGCGGTGTGGTCGGTCTCAGCCAGGTCATTCGTACACTGCTCATGCAGCATCTTGATCTGCCCGCGGGCGTGGACATCGCCGGTATTCTGTACTTTCTCATCAATATTCCGGTGCTGTATCTCGCCTGGCGCGACCTCGGCCGCGGTTTTTTGCTGCGCACGCTGATCTGCGTGGGCGCGTCGTCGTTCTTCCTGAGCGTGGTGCGCTCCCCCGCCGTGCCGATTCTGGAAGATCCGCTCGCCTCGTGCCTTGTCGGCGGCATTCTCTGCGGCTTCGCCCTTGGTCTCGCCCTTACCTGCGGCTGCTCGACCGGCGGACTGGACGTTGTCGGTCTGTGCCTGGCCAAGCGCGGCAGCCGCTTCACCGTCGGGCGCTTTTCTCTGGGCTTTAACATCATGCTCTACGTTGCCTGCGCGTTCCTCTTCGACCTGCGCACGGCCATCTATTCGGTCATCTACACGGTGTTCTGCGCGCTGTTTATCGACCGCGGACATCAGCAGAACATCAACGTACAGGTGCTTATCTTCACCAAGGACACTGACCCCGCGCTGCCGCAGCGCATCATGTCCCGCATTGGCCGCGGCCTGACCTACTGGGAGGGCAAGGGAGCCTACACCGGCAGCGACATTCGCGTGCTCTGCGTCTGCGTGTCGAAATTTGAGACAGCAGACTTGCAGGAAACGGTGCACGAGATCGACCCGCACGCATTCTTTATCGTGCAGGAGGGCGTTCGCATCGGCGGCAATTTCATCAGAAAGATCTCGTAAGCCAAACACAGCAGCATCGGAAAAAGGGCGCGCAGCGCCCTTTCTTTTTCAGGGAGGAACATCGTATGGAACAGCACACAATGAAGGTCATCGCAAGGATCCGCTCCGACTTTCCCGAAAAATTCGGCATTCCGCGCCAGAGCGGACTTGTGCCGGAGCTGCGCTCAAAGATCGTCTTTGAACCGGAATTCCGCAATGCCGACGCGCTGCGCGGCATCGAGGGATTTTCACATCTCTGGCTCATCTGGCAGTTTTCCGCCGCCGTGCGCGACACCTGGTCGCCCACCGTCCGTCCGCCGAGGCTTGGCGGCAACGAACGCGTCGGCGTGTTCGCCACGCGCTCACCGTTTCGCCCGAACGCCCTCGGCCTTTCCTGCGTCAAGCTGGAGGGTGTGCAGCACGAGGACGGGCTTGGCGATGTTCTGCTTGTCTCAGGCGCCGACCTGATGGACCTGACGCCCATCTACGACATCAAGCCCTATCTCCCCTATGCCGACGCGCACCCCGAAGCGCTCGGCGGATTTGCTCCCTTGCCAAAGGAAACGATCGCGGTCCGCTGCCCGCCGGGGCTTCTCTCTAAAATCCCAGAGGGACAGCGCGAGGCGCTGCTCGGTGTGCTTGCTCAGGATCCGCGCCCGCAATATCAGCACGACCCCGCACGCGAATACGGCATGAGCTTTGCCGGTTGGGACGTTCGCTTCCGCGTGAACGGCGATACCCTTGAGGTATTTTCTTTAGCGGAAACCAAGCATTGATAAAAATGCCGTTAAAGGAAAAACCTCTCTCGTTAAGCCGGTGTTAAGGCCGCTTCCAAACGCTTGATATGTTCTCTCCGTGCGCTATAATAGCGCCAGATTACATAAAAGGAGCGTATCCACCGATGGAAGTATCCAGCGCATTTGTTGTTGTCATGGGCATGGGCGTCACGTTTGTAGGTCTGTCCTGCATCATCTTTCTGACGCTGCTCATGGGCAAAATCTTATCCCGCCCCGAACCGCCGAAGGCTGAGCCTGTCGTTCCGGCAGCCCCTGCCGTCCCCGCAGACGGGTTGACGGACGAGGTCAAGGTCGCCATCATGGCGGCGATCGCGCAGCAGCCCGGCTTCAATATGGCGAACGTGACAAACGTCAGCATTCGCAAGATTTGAGTTTGTATTCCGCTTCTTCCTTTATACGGCAAAAGGGACGGCCAAGGCCGTCCCTTTTGCCGCAAAAAAATATTCGATTTAGCACAAAATTAGCGGCTCGTATGGTATAATAGGTGCGGATAGTATGCGGAGGCTTTCTCCGCGCCAATAATCAAGCGAGAAAGGGCAGCAATATGAAAACAACGCCCAAGCACCTGCGCCATTTTTACGATTTTCTGCTCACCGTGGCAATTCTGGCAATCGCGACGATCCTCTGCACACTGCTGCGCAGGCTCGACGACGGCAGCGGCTACGTCAACCTCATTTTTGTGCTGGCGGTCGCGTGCATCTCGCGTTGGACAGAGGGCTTTTTCTGGGGCACGTTCAGTTCGGTATCGGCCGTTCTCTTCGTCAACTTCGTCTTTACCTACCCCTATTGGGCGTTTAACTTTACGATCACCGGCTACCCGCTCACCTTCCTTGCCATGCTGACCGTTTCCATCATGATCAGCGCGATGAACACGCAGATCAAGAAGCAGGAAAAGCTGCGCCTCGAGACGGAAAAGGAAGCCGTGCGAGCCAATCTCCTGCGCGCCATGTCGCACGATATCCGCACGCCGCTCACCAGCATCGTCGGCAACACGGCGGCGATCCTTGACAACGAGGATTCCTTCTCCCCCGAGCAGAAGCGCCGCCTTCTTGAAGATGTGAACGAGGACGCCCAGTGGCTTATCCGTATGGTGGAGAACCTTCTTTCCATCACGCGCATGAGCGGCGGCCAGGCCAAGATCGAAAAGGAATGCGAGGCAGCGGAAGAAATCGTTGCCGTTTCGGTCAGCAAATTCACCAAGCGCTTCCCCAATATCCAAGTTACCGTTGAGGTGCCGGACGAGGTGCTGATGGTGCCGATGGACGCAACACTCATTCGTCAGGTCATGATGAACCTGCTGGAAAACGCCGCCATTCACGGCGGCAACGTCACGCAGATCCGTTTTCAGCTCTCGCGCGAGGGCAGCAGCGCCTGTTTTGCCATCAGCGACAACGGCATCGGCATTCCGAAGGAAAAGCTTCCGACGATTTTCGACGGTGGGCTTTCCGGCGTATCGCACAACAATTTCGACATGAAGAAGAACATGGGCATCGGCCTTTCCGTGTGCTATACCATCGTCAAGGCGCACGGCGGCACGATGACCGCAGAAAATCTGGAATCAGGCGGAGCGTGCTTCCGTTTCTATCTGCCGCTGGAGGAGGGCATCAACAGTGAAATTGAAGGATAAGGTCCTCGTTGTCGAGGACGAACAGAACATCAGCAACTTTATTTCGACGGTTCTCACCGCAAACGGCTTTGACGTTCTTATGGCGCAGACGGGTGCCGAGGCGATCTCGATGATCACCTCTCACTGCCCCGATCTCATCATTCTCGACCTTGGCCTTCCCGATATGGACGGAATGAATATCCTCAAAGAGGTTCGCTCGTGGTCGAATCTGCCGATCATTGTCGTTTCGGCACGCACGCACGAGAGCGACAAGGTCACGGCACTCGATTTCGGTGCGGACGACTACATCGAAAAGCCGTTCGGCACGAGTGAGCTGCTCGCGCGCATCCGCACGGCCATTCGCCACACGCGCACGCCGCTCGACAACGGCGAGATCGCCCAGTCAGGCAAGTTCACCGTCCGGGATCTCACGATCGACTACGACAAACACCATGTGCTCGTCGACGGGCAGGACGTCCACCTGACGCTCAACGAATTCAAGATCGTGGCGCTGCTCGGCAAATATGCCGGAAAGGTACTGACCTACGACTACCTCATCAAGCAGATCTGGGGGCCCAAGGCCAAGGCCGACAACCAGATCCTGCGCGTCAACATGGCGAATATCCGCCGCAAGATCGAGAAAAACCCCGCCTCGCCCGAATATATCTTCACGGAGATCGGCGTGGGTTATCGAATGCTCGAAAACGAAGCTTGATGATAGAGCCGCTCGCGGCTTTATGATACCAGGGCGCGTGCGCGCCCACACACAATCACGCAGACGACTCCTGCCATTTGGGGACGGCAGGGGTCTTTTGCGCATCATCGCACCGCGCAGGCAAGTCCCGCCGCATGATATAAAAAACATCAGCATACCCTCTACCAAAAGAATCTTGGGAGGATATGCTGATGTTTTTTCATTTCAAACGCAACCGGGCACAAAAAGCGGAACGAAAGCCGCCGCGCTTTCTCATTCTCAAGCGCAAATGGCTGACGCTGGCCGCAGCGGGGCTGGCCGCGGCGGCGATCTTCGCCGCCGTCAATTATCCTGCCGCCGTCAGTGCGTCGACTGCAACGCGGCAGCTGCCCATCTACTGTGTGCAGCGCGACCAGAAGGTCTGCTCCATCTCGTTCGATGCAGCCTGGGGCGCGGACAACACGCAGAAAATTCTTGACGTGCTGAGCGAGTACGGCGTAACGTGCACCTTTTTCGTCGTGGGCAACTGGGCGGATCAGTACCCCGAGCAGGCGAAAGCCATCGTCGAAAGCGGCAACGAGCTGATGAATCACTCCAACGCGCACGACCATTTCAATGCCCTCTCCGCTGACGCGATCATTGCGGACGTGAATACCTGCAACGATAAGATCGAAGCGCTGACCGGCGTTCGCCCGACGCTCATTCGCTGCCCGTTCGGCGAATATGACGACCACGTGATCTCCGCCATTCGCTCGATCGGCATGGAGCCGATCCAGTGGGATGTGGACTCGCTCGACTGGAAGGGCATTTCCGCCGCCGAGATCACCAAACGCGTGACGGGCAAGGTACAGAGCGGGTCGATCGTCCTCTTCCACAACGCAGGCGAGCACACGCCCGAGGCCCTGCCCGACATTCTCAACTATTTGCTCTCCGAAGGGTACGACATTGTGCCGATCTCGAAGATCCTGCTCAGCGGCGACTACACCATCGACCACACAGGCCGCCAGTGCCCAAAATGAGAAACGACACAGACCGCCGCGATTCCGGCAGAACGCGGCCGCAGAAACGATGAGGGGCAATCGTTCCCTCACAGAAGTACAAATGATTTTTATGCACGGGCGCTTGCTTCCGTTTTCGCGCTGTGCTATAATTGATTCACTTAATATTGCGTAATCAATTGCAAAGGAGAAGATACGATGGGTTACATGGATCTTTCCGCCGCTGCATGGCAGCAGGAATACGACAAGGTGTCCGCCGAATATGAGAGCTGGAAGGCCAAGGGGCTCAAGCTCAACATGGCGCGCGGCAAGCCGGGCAAAAAGCAGCTTGAGCTCTCCAACAGTCTGCTGACGGTGCTGAGCGATCCTGCCGACTGCGTCGACGGCGGCGTGGACGCGCGCAACTACGGCGAGCTCAAGGGCCTTGCAAGCGCACGCGCGCTCTTTGCAGAACTTCTCGGCTGCAAGGTCTCGCAGGTCTTCGTGGGCGGCAACGCAAGCCTTCAGCTCATGTACGACACCGTTTCCAAGGCCTACACCCATGGCCTTTTGCACAGCGAAAAGCCCTGGTGCAAGGAAGAGAGCATTAAGTGGCTCTGCCCCGCCCCGGGCTATGACCGCCACTTCAAGATCACCGAAAGCTTCGGCTTTGAGCTCATCACCATTCCCATGACCGAAAACGGCCCCGACATGGACATTGTCGAGAATCTCATCAAGGATCCAAGCGTCAAGGGTATGTGGAACGTGCCGAAGTATTCAAACCCCGACGGCATCATTTACTCCGACGAGACGATCCGCCGCATCGCCTCCATGAAGCCCGCCGCGCCGGACTTCCTCCTCATGTGGGACAATGCCTACTGCATCCATGAGTTCGACGGCGATTTCGTCCCCTTCCCCGACATTCTGAGCGAATGCGAGAAGCACGGCAACGCCGACATGGTCTTTGAATTCGCCTCCACGAGCAAGGTGACGCTGCCGGGCGCAGGCATTTCGTGCTTTGCGTGCAGCGAGGCCAACATGGAGTATATGTGCAAGCTTATCGGCATTCAGGCCATCAGCTTTGACAAGATGAATCAGCTGCGCCATGTGAAGTTCCTGCAAAACAAGGAGCATACGCTCGCACTGATGAAGGAGCACGCCAAGATCTTAAAGCCGAAGTTTGAGATGGTGGTTTCTACGCTCGAGCGCGAGATCGCGCCGCTCGGCATTGCGACCTGGCACAAGCCCAAGGGCGGCTACTTCGTCTCCGTGAACACCACCCCCGGCCTTGCCAAGCGTACGCTTGCACTCTGCAAGGAAGCGGGCGTTGTGATGACGAGCGCGGGCGCGACCTATCCGTACGGCCACGACCCTGCCGACAGCAACATCCGCGTCGCTCCGTCGCTGCCCCCGGTCGAAGAGCTCGAGCAGGCGATGGCCGTCTTCTGCTGCTGCCTCAAGCTTGCCGCGCTGGAGAAGAGCAAGAAATAAGTCATATCTGCATCAAAAAAGCGGACCGCAGTGCGGTCCGCTTTTTCTCATTTCGATTCACTTTTCCGCTTTCTTCTCTTCCCGCTTCATGCGCCATACGGCGAGCGAACGCACAAGAAGCACATTGATGAGCGCAAGGCGCGCATAGCTGTAGACGACATAAGGCGCGCATAGCTGTAGACGACATTCAGAAGGAAGTACGGCGAAATGTTGCTGTAGTTGTCAAGCGCATCGCGCAGCAGCGGCATCGCGCCGTAGCTCATCAGAAGCGGCAGCGCGATCAGCGCGGCAAGCCAGCCGGCAGCGAGCCATGTGATCTCTTTTTTCGTGGCACTCAGCTTGAGCGCGCGGTAGGAGCACACCGTCCAGACGATCATCAGGATCATGGCGGCAAACTGCACCCACGAGATTGCAAGGCGCGCATAGTTCATCTCCGGCGTCCAGAGGCGCGTCATGAAGATGGTCGTCCATGAAAGGCCGGTCGCGAAGCGGAGGTAAAGGTCAACGCAGGCATAGACCGCCCAGCCGCACCAGAGACCGACACGGCTCTTCGCCGTAAGGCAGATGACACCACAGATGAAAAACGGCGCGCCGAAAAGAAGCCCCGAGAAAATACTGCCAAACAGCAGCAGGAACAAAAGCACGATGACCGCGCCGGTACACAGCAGAACCGTGCCGATGATACTGCGGCTCTTATCCCGCGCGGGCACAGCCTGCGGCGCAAAGGACGAAGGATCGTTCTGCACTTCCGCCGCAGCAGGCTCGCTCTGCGGCGTGTCCTCGCCGCGCACGAGCGCATCGAGCGTCACGCCGAAGAGCTCAGAGAGCTTTAGAAGCTTTTCAAGCTCGGGCACGGATGCGTCCGTCTCCCATTTGGAAACGCTCTGGCGCGAAATATCCAGTGCGTCGGCAAGGTCACCCTGCGACCAATTTCTCTGTGTGCGCAGGCGCACGATGTTCTCTCCCAGTGTCATGTGAGGGGTTCTCCTTTACAGAATTTCTGCGTTCAGCTTAGCAAAAAAGCGGCAAAAAGTCCACCAAGCGGGCTTGAAAACTTAGCAACCGACAGTTGCACCTCAAAAAAGTGGGCGCGCTGCAAATGCAGTGCGCCCACTTTTTGAGTTTACATTTCGTAGTCCACGGCCACGCGGTCGGCGCGGATGGACTTGCAGATGTCGCTCACGGCGACATGGCGGGGATCGACCTTGTAGGCGTTCAGATCGTCCATGCTCTCAAACTCGGACACGAGCACGGCGTCGTAGTTGCCCTCGCCGATGTTTCTTGCGACCTCGCACTTTTTCAGCTGCGGGATCACGCCGTCGAGCGCGGCGAGCTTCGTGAGAAACTCGTCGGCCTTCTCCTCGGTGCCTTCACGGAACTTCCACATGACGATATGACGGATCATTTCTTCTCTCTCCTTTTTTATCTGTTGTTGTAGACCTCGATGGCCTTTTTGAGAATGTCCATGGCGCGCTCGATCTTGTGGCTCTCGATGACGTAAGCCATGCGGACCTCGTTTTTGCCCTTGCCGGGTGTCCTATACATCGAGGCGCCGGGGGCGAACATCACGGTTTCGCCGTTGTCGTCGTACTCTTCAAGCAGCCACGTCTGGAACTTGTCGGCGTCGTCCACCGGCAGCGCGGCCATCACATAGAACGCGCCGCCCGGCACATCGAACACGACGCCGGGGATCTCGCGCAGCTTGCGGCAGAGGGTGTCGCGGCGCTTTTTGTACTCCTCGCGCACAGCGTCAAAATACGCAGGGCCAACGCTGTACAGCGCCGTGCAGGCAACCTGATCGAGCGTTGCGACAGAAAGGCGCGTCTGGCAGTATTTCATCGCGTGGCTCATCAGTTCCCGGTTCTTGGAGATCAGACAGCCGATGCGCGCGCCGCAGGCGGAAAACCGCTTGGACACGGTATCGATAACGATGATGTTGTCACTTGCCCGCTCAGCAAATTCACCGAAGGACTGAAGCTTCTCCCCGCCGTAGACGAATTCGCGGTACGCCTCGTCACCGATGAGGAACAGATCGTGCTTGACCGCAACGTCGACGAGCATCTCCATCTCGTCCTGACTCAGCACCACGCCGGTGGGGTTGCCGGGGTTCGTGACGATGATGGCGCGGGTGTGAGCGTTGATGAGCGGCTCGATCTTCTCGCGCACGGCGTAGCGGTAGCCCTCCTCGGGGCAAGTGGGAATGGGCGTGATGGACGCGCCGCAGGTGCGTACCATGGTGTTGTAGTTGGGATAAAACGGCTCAGGAATGAGAATTTCGTCGCCGTCGTCGAGAATACACTGCATCGCGATGGAAAGCGCTTCGCTGCCGCCGTTGGTGATATAGATCTCGTCAGCGCCGAAGTGCATGTCGAGCTTTGCATAATACTGCCGGATCGCCTCGATCAGCTCGGGGATACCGGGTGATGCCGCATAGGCGAGAACGGACGGCTCAAATGCCTTGACTGCTTCGAAGAATGCCGGAGGCGTCTGAACGTCAGGCTGGCCGATATTCAGATGGTAGATGTTGACACCGCGTGCCTTGGCTGCCACCGCATAAGGGTGGAACTTGCGCATGGGCGACAGGCCGCATTTTTCAACTTTACTGGAAAACTTCATGGAATGGTGCTCCTCCTTCTTCTTCGATCGCTTGCAAAAAGCTTACAGTCTATAAAATATTGAATTCCACTGCATGATATATTATAGTCTGCAGAAAAGCAAAAGACAACAAAAACATTTGCGCTTTAACCGCAATTTGCCGTTTCATCCTCCTGCATTGCAGGCAGTCTGCTCTCACCATAGACCCTGATGCCGTGCGCCTTGAGAAGCTCCGCCGTCACGCCGTCGCCGGATACAAGGCGGTGGGAAAACGTGCCGTCGTAAACAAGGCCGCAGCCGCAGCTCGGGCTTTTTTCCTTGAGTATAGCGGCCTTGCAGCCATTTTGCACGCACAGCGCGAGCGCCGCCTCCGCGCCGCGGCGATAATTTTTTGTCACATCGCGGCCGCTCGCCATCACGACGCGTGCTCCCTGCCGCTCGCTGGGGTCGCGCGGCGTCGGCAGTCCGCCGAGCTGCTCGGGGCAGACGGGGATCAGCTCATACCGCTCCGCCAGCGCGAGAACGCGCGCGTCTGCCTTGCTCTTGCCGTCGTAGCGGCAGGGCGTGCCGAGAAGGCACGCCGAAACAAGCACCTTATCCATGCCGCACCTCGATCTCTTCTCCGTTGAGCTTCGCCTCCGCGAGCGTTTCGCCCTCGTAGCGCAGCTTGAGTGAGAAGAACGGCGTGTCCTCGTCCAAAAGGTGCAGGAATATCTTGTCCCCCTCCCATGCGGGCAGCGCCAGAAGATCCTTCTTTTTGATCCACGCAAGCTCTCCCTCGTCGCAGTCTTTGAGCGCGCCGTCAAAACCGTCGGCGGTAAAAAGGTGCATATATTCCGGCTCCCACCGGTCGGAAACAAAGGTCACGATGCCGCGGTAGCGATAAGAGGTCAGCGTGAGTCCCGTTTCCTCCTTCGCCTCGCGCAGCGCGCACTCCTCCGGGCTCTCGCCGGATTCAAACTTGCCGCCGATGCCGATCCACTTGTCGCGATTGCAGTCGTTTTCCTTTTTTGTGCGGTGCAGCATAAGATATTCCTCGCCCCGCTCAATATAAATGAGCGTCGTATTCAGGGCGCGATAGATGTTTTTTTCCATGATGTTCCCTCCCCGCAGGACTTTTTGTCAGTATAGAAGATGGCAGCAAAAATTGCAAGTCGTGGCTTCGCACAGAAAAATGTGTATTTTTTGAATTTAGGCTTGACTTTGGTCTGTTTTTTGATATAATGATTTTCGCTGTCGAGCATAACGATACGCAGCAGTATCGAAGTGGTCATAACGAGCACGACTGGAAATCGTGTGTACGCCAAAAGCGTACCGAGAGTTCGAATCTCTCCTGCTGCGCCAGAAAAAGCACCACCCAACAGGGTGGTGCTTTTCTTTTTGAATCAGAGATTCGAACAGGGTGTGAGCGAAGCGAAAAAACGCCCCGGCGGGGCGTTTGTCACCCGCTGTGCGTGTCGCGGTGTGGTAACACCGCGAGTGAATCTCTCCTGCTGCGCCAGAAAAGCACCACCCAACAGGGTGGTGCTTTTCTTTTTGATTGGGGATCTGCTTTATTCTCCCAGCGCTGCACCGGCGGCAAGCACTGCATTGCGCACGCACTCGGTGCAGGGGCACAGGACTTTGCCGGTCTCAACGCCCTTCAAGTCCTTGCAGATCGTTGCGCCGCATCTTTCGCGGAAGCCCAGAAGGATCTCCCGCGCATAGCGGCCCGTTCCCTGCCCGTCCGTCAGCATGCCGGCCACCATGACCGCGCCCACGAGCGCGCCGCAGGTCCCCTCCATGCAGCCCATGCCGCCGCCATAGCCCGCCGCCAGCTTTTTCAGCGTCTCTTCTTCAAGCGGAAGCTTGTCGGCATAGGACAGCACCACCGCCTGTGCGCAGTTGCAGCTGGCTTTCAGTTCCACGGCCCGCGCCGCGCGTTCTTCGATCGTCATACGTTCTATCTCCTTTATCGTTTATCTTTTTAATGCGCTTTGACCAGATCAATTGTTCACCTTATCCTACCCACAAAGCGGTGCAAAGTCAACCGCCGCCCGCCGCGGCAAGACAAAGAAAAGCATAGAATTTACAATTTCTTCTCCCCTCCCGTGTCCGGATATGGTATGATAATTTGAAATAGCGACCATACCACGGAAAGGAGATCTCCCCATGTCACAGGTGACCAAACGCGCGCTTGAGGCGTCGCTCAAGAATCTGCTGCTGCAAAAACCTCTGAGCAAGATCACCATCAGCGATATTACCGAGGACTGCGGCATCAACCGCATGACGTTTTACTATCATTTTAAGGACATCTACGACCTTGTCGAGTGGTCGTGTCAGGAGGACGCAAGCCGTGCGCTCGCGGGCAACAAGACCTATGAGACATGGCAGCAGGGCTTTTTGCAGCTTTTCAAGGCCGTGCAGGACAATAAGCCTTTTATTATGAACGTCTACCACTCTGTCAGCCGCGAGCAGGTGGAGAATTACCTCTACAAGGTCACCTATGACCTGCTTGAGGGCGTGGTGGAGGAGCAGGCGCGGGGCATGAGCGTGCGCGACGAGGACAAGGCCTTCATCGCAACGGTCTACAAGTATGCCTTTGTCGGCCTGATGCTCGACTGGATCAAAAACGACATGAAGGGCGATCCCCAGCTTCTCGTCGACCGGCTCGAGCTTGTGATCCACGGCAATGTCAGCGCCGCTCTCGAGCGGCTGCGGATCGACAAGGCGTGACTTCTTTTTCCGTTTTCATCAAAATTACAGAATTGATAAGTTTCTTTACAGTTTTCCGGGCGGTGATAAGTTTCTTATCACCGCCCGCTTTCTGCTGATTGTTCTTTTCCAAAAAGCGCGGTATGCTTTCACCATCGAAAGGAAAACATACCGTTGGCTCCCAAGGTTGAATGTGTTTCGTGAGCCGGCGGTTCTGCAAACAGTTGAAAGGAGAAATTGATCATGTATTATTCCAGCGGTAACTATGAAGCGTTTGCCCGTCCCAAGAAACCCGAGGGCGTTGACAACAAGTCTGCCTACATCGTCGGCAGCGGCCTTGCAGCGCTGAGCGCCGCCTGCTACCTCGTGCGCGACGGCCAGATGAAGGGCGAGCACATCCACGTTCTTGAAAAGGGCAATTTGCCCGGCGGCGCGTGCGACGGCTGCAAGTTCGAGAACCTCGGCTATGTGATGCGCGGCGGCCGCGAGATGGACAACCATTTTGAGGTCATGTGGGATCTCTTCCGCTCCATTCCCTCCATCGAGACCGAAGGCGTGAGCGTACTCGACGAGTACTACTGGCTCAACAAGGAAGACCCCAACTACTCCCTCTGCCGCGCCACCGAAAAGCGCGGTCAGGACGCCCACACCGACGGCAAGTTCAGCATTTCCGACAAGGGCGCGATGGAGATCATGAAGCTCTTCTTCACCCCCAACGAGCAGCTCCAGGACAAGAAGATCACCGACTTTTTCGATGAGGAAGTCCTGAATTCCAACTTCTGGCTCTACTGGCGCACAATGTTCGCCTTTGAAAACTGGCACAGCGCGCTCGAGATGAAGCTCTATATTCAGCGCTATATCCACCACATCGGCGGTCTTCCCGACTTCACGGCGCTTCGCTTTACGAAGTACAACCAGTATGAGTCCATGATCCTCCCGATGGTCAAGTACCTCGAGAGCCATAACGTCCAGTTCCACTACGGCGTGCAGGTCGCAAATGTCGAATTCGACTGCTCTGACCCCAAGCACAAGCTGGCTAAGCGCATCGACGTGATCCGCGAGGGCAAGAAGGAGGCCATCGACCTCACCGAAAATGACCTCGTCTTCATCACCAACGGCGGCTGCGTTGAGAATTCCTCCATGGGCAGCCAGAACACCCCCGCCCAGTTCAACACCGAGCTCAAAGAGGGCGGCGGCTGGGATATGTGGCGCAAGATCGCCGCGCAGGATCCGTCCTTCGGCCATCCCGACAAGTTCTGCCATGACCCCGAGCAGACCAACTGGATGAGCGCTACCGTCGAGACGCTCGACCAGAAGATCATTCCTTATATCAAGAACATCTGCAAGCGCGATCCCTTCACTGGCCACGTCGTCACCGGCGGTATCGTCACCGTAAAGGATTCTTCATGGCTCATGAGCTGGACGATCAACCGCCAGCCGCAGTTCCGCGACCAGCCGAAGGATCACTGCCTTGTCTGGGTCTACTCCCTCTTCACCGACAAGCCGGGCGATTATATCAAAAAGCCTATGCGCGAGTGCACCGGCAAGGAGATCTGCATGGAGTGGCTCTACCACATCGGCGTGCCCGAGGATCAGATCGAAGACCTCGCGACCAACAGCGCCAACACCGTACCCGTCATGATGCCGTATATCGATGCGTTCTTCATGCCGCGCGCCTACGGTGACCGCCCCAAGGTCGTGCCCGACGGCAGCGTGAACTTTGCCTTCCTCGGCCAGTTCGCCGAAACCCCGCGCGACACGATCTTCACCACCGAGTATTCCATGCGCACGGGCATGGAGTCCGTCTATACACTGCTGAACGTCGACCGCGGCGTGCCCGAGGTCTGGGGCAGCGTGTATGATGTGCGCGACCTTCTGAACGCGACCGTCAAGCTGCGCGACGGCAAGAAGGCCACCGACATGGACATGGGCTTTATGGAAAAGATGGCCGTCAAGAAGGCCCTCGGCAAGATCGAAGGCACCGACATTGAAAAGCTCCTCAAGGAGTACGGCGTCATCTAAGGATAAAAGCAAGCAGGATAGCAAGGAAATAATGAGAAAGGGCGGGAGCTAAAGCTCCCGCCCTTTCTTTGCGCTCTCGCGCCTATTTCACCGGTGCATTAAGTCGCTCAGCGCGCCGTCCACGGCGGTACCCATCTGCTGCATGGTTCTGCCCACGCAGGTCTTCATGGCTTTGCGCTTTTCCGCGACCGTCATGCCCACGAGCGCGCCGGCGGCCATGCCGGCGGCAAGACCGCGCCAGAAGGCGGTATCACACATATCGATCACTCCTTTGCTCACGCGCTTAGTTTATCCGCGCAGAGAAAAGTGATGCGCGGCAAAATTTGCCGCGTTGATTTTTCGCAGCAAATCACCCTTGCTGAAAGTCGCCTTTCGTCCTATAATGGTTTTGCATGATCAAAAACATGAAGGAGAACGATATGACCACGATCTATCTTATCCGCCATGCCGAGGCTGAGGGCAACCGCTACCGCCGCGCGCACGGCTGGTACAACAGCACCATCACCGACCGCGGCTACCTCCAGATCGCCGCGCTCGCAAAGCGCTTTGCCGACACGAAATTTGATGCCGTTTATTCAAGCGACCGTTTCCGCACGATGATCACGGCGCTTTCCATCTATAAAACACACGGCCTGCCGCTGCGCACCGTCCGCGCGCTGCGCGAGATCGACGTGGGCTACTGGGAGGATACCCCCTGGGCGGAGCTTGAGCGCATCGACCCTGAGCAGCTCGCCAATTTCAGCAACGATTCGCAGAACTGGCACGTCCCCGGCTGCGAAAGCTTTGCCGAGGTACGCGAGCGGATGCGCAAGGCGCTCACGGAGATCGCCGAGGCGCACCCGAACGGCACGGTCGCTGTCTTTTCCCACGGCATGGCCATGCGCATCATCGTCGGCGCGCTTCAGGGCATGACGCTGCACGAGATCGACAAGACCGGCCACGCAGAAAATACCGCCGTTGCAAAGCTCGAGTATGAAAACGGCGCATTCAACGTCGTCTTCCGCGACGACGCCTCCCACCTCGGCGACAACATCGCCACCGTGCGCAAGCAGCCGTGGGTCAACGACCCCAACGGCTTCGAGGGCGGCATCTACTACCGTGCCTCAGGCGAAGCGGGGCATTTCGACGTCATGCACGGCGAGGAGATCATTGGCGCGGTCAGCGTCGAGTCCTGCCGCGGCGGCGTGGGCACGATCGGCGAATTCTGGCTTGAAAATGATGCGCAGAAAAAGGGTCTCGGCGAAAAGCTCGTCGGCCAGGCGCTGTCCTATGCCCGCGCGCACGGCTGCTCCATTCTCTCCACCGGGCGCATTCCCAAGAGCAATGCGGTCGCGCTGCACTGCGCGGAAAAGTGGGGCTTCCACCCTGTTCGGGAGGACGCGGAAAGCGTCACATTTAAGAAGAATTTCGAATACGATGAGGAATCCTGCTGGAACAGATTGCAGGAAGTTATCGAAAAATGAAGAAAAAGAAGTTCGAAAAGGCCTTTCTGCCGGTTTCGAAGGACGAAATGGTCGAGCGCGGCTGGTACTATTACGACTTTCTCGTTGTCACGGCGGACGCCTATATTGACCACCCAAGCTTCGGCACGGCGATCATCGCGCGCGTGTTGGAGGCCGAGGGCTACCGCGTGGCGGTACTCGCCCAGCCCGACTGGCACAGCGCGGACGCCTTCCGTGAGATGGGCCGCCCGCGCTATGGCGTGATGATCGGCGGCGGCAACATCGACTCGATGGTCGCACACTACACGGCGGCGAAAAAGCACCGCACGAGTGACCTCTACTCTCCCGGCAGCAAGATGGGCCTGCGGCCCGACCGCCCGACCATTGTCTATGCAAACCGCTGCCGCGAAGCCTTCGGCGACATTCCCATTGTCGTCGGCGGGCTAGAGGCAAGCCTGCGCCGCTTTGCCCACTACGACTACTGGGACGACAAGGTGCGCCGTGCGCTCATTTTCGACGCGCAGGCAGACCTTCTTGTCTACGGCATGGGCGAATACGCAACGCGCGCGATCGCGCGAAGACTCGCAAAGGGTGAAAAGGTCGAATCCTTGACAGATATTCGCGGCACGGCGTTTGTGACGCGCACACCCGAGGTCTGCGCCTTTGACCATGTCGACTGCCCGTCGTATGAAGAAGTATGCGCGGACAAGCGCGCCTATGCACTTGCGACGAAGCTTGAATACGAGGAGCACGATCCCATCCGCGGCAAGGCGCTGTGGCAGGCGCACGGACGCGACACGCTCGTTGTCAACCCGCCCGCGATGCCGCTTTCGCGCGAAGAGCTTGACGAAGTCGCGGAGCTTCCCTACATGCGTGAGGTACACCCGATGTACGACGCTCTCGGCGGCGTTGCCGCCATCGAGGAGGTGCGCTTTTCTGTGGCGCACAACCGCGGGTGCTTCGGCGGGTGCAACTTCTGCTCGCTGGCGTTCCATCAGGGACGCATGATCACCTCGCGCTCCATCGAATCCTGCGTGCGCGAGGTCGAGGGCTTTACCCGCGACCCGAAGTTCAAGGGCTACGTCCACGATGTCGGCGGCCCGAGCGCGAACTTCCGCCACCCCTCGTGCAAGGAGCAATTAAAGCGCGGCATGTGCCGCAACAAGAACTGCCTTGCCCCCTACCCCTGCAAGAACATCGACCCCGATCACTCGGAATACGTCGAGCTCCTGCGCCGCCTTCGCGCGATCCCGGGCGTAAAGAAGGTCTTCGTCCGCTCGGGCATCCGCTACGACTATCTCTTAGAGGACAAGGGCAGCCCCTTTTTGTCCGAGCTTGTCAAGTATCACATCTCCGGCCAGCTCAAGGTCGCGCCCGAGCACTGCGTGGCGGGCGTGCTGGACTACATGGGCAAGCCCCACTTCGACGTGTTTGAAAAGTTCTGGGACAAGTACCGCGCCGTGAACGAGAAAAACGGCCGCGAGCAGTACCTTGTGCCCTACCTCATGTCGTCGCATCCCGGCTGCACGCTCGAAGACGCGGTGCAGCTTGCGGAATTCCTGCACTCCACAGGGCACAAGCCCGAGCAAGTGCAGGACTTCTACCCCACGCCCGGCACGCTCTCGACCTGCATGTACTATACCGGCATCGACCCGCGCGACATGACGCCCGTCTTTGCCGAGACGACGCCGCACGGCAAGGAATTGCAGCGCGCGCTGCTGCAATGGTTCCGCCCGGACAAGAAAAAGCTCGTCATCGAGGCGCTCCAAAAGGCGGGGCGCGAGGATCTCATCGGCTACGGGCCGAAGTGCCTTGTGCGTCCCTACGGCGACAGCCGTCCCGCGCCGCAGGGCGGCAAAAAGAGCGCCGCGGGAACGAAAAAGAGCGGCAGACCGGCAGAAAAGCCCTCTGTGCACGCGGAAGCGCGCAAGGGCGCGAAGACAGCCGAAAAGGCAAAGCCTTTCAAGCGCAAGTCCGGCTGGGCAAAGCCCAAAGCCGCAGCAAAAGGCAAAAAGAAATAAAAAGGATCCCCGACCGGTCGGTCGGGGATCCTTTTTATTTGATCTGTGTGATCGCGCTGCCGCTTACTGATAGTCGCTCAGCAGGAACATCGGCTTGATGGCGACCACCTCGTCATATTCCTCCTGTTCGACCTGCACATCGGCATTGAGCGCCTTGAGGTCGCTCTTGACCACCTCAAGCGCTTCCTGCACGCTCTGGGCACGGCCTTCGCGCAGAACGCGGATCATGCGCGTGAGCACGACGGGATGGGCATAGCGTGGCGGCAGGGGGAAATCCTCGGGCAGGACATTTTCGAGGTTGGCCTGTGCCTCTTCCCACGCGCGGGCGACCGCCCTTTTGTTGTTCTTCGCCGTGGGCAGCACGTGGGCGCCCGAGAAAAAGAACACCGCGGCAAAGCCGAAGAGCGCAAAGTAAACGCCGAAGTCGCCGCCGTTGCGCCAGGAAATGATGCCGTAGACCAGTGCCGCAGCGCCTGCGATCACAATCGCCAGCGCCACCCAGCGGTAGGCGGGATTCGTGTGCTCGTTGACGCGCTTGGCCTTGGCCGCCGCGGAGAGCTGTGCCGTCAGCTCAGGGTAACCGGAGAGGAATTTCTGCGCCTGCTCCAGCTCTTCTCTGGCGCTCTGCGCCGCGGGCGTGAGCGTATCCAGGTAGCGTCTTGCTTCCTTTTCCGCCTTGGCCTGCACGCGCCGCTCGCCGCCTTCGCTGAGCGTCGGGATCTCGGGGTGCGCGGCAGCGATGCAGGCGAGCATCTCGTCCACATCTTCCTCCCGCTTGAAGGTGCACTGCTTTTCCTGCCCGTCGTCATACTGCACCACAAGGTACGGGATCGCGCCAAAAACGCCCTTTCCAGAGAAGCCGCCCTGGCTCATCGCCACGCGCTTGAAAACGCGGCGCACCGACGAAAGCGCAACATAGAAATGCCGGTCGATCAGAAAATTATTCAGATACAGCGCCTCTTCCCCCACGCCGCAGGGGCCAAAGCGCTTGCAGGACTTTTTGTCCGCGGCGAGAACTTCATCCGCAATGCTCGTCTCGCCAAGGCGCACAGGTGCAAAAATCATAAGGCTCCTCCAAAGTTTGAAAAAGCGGTGGGAGAGCATTCTCCCACCGCTCTAAGAATGGTTTACTTGTGCAGGGTCTCGTAGTGAGGCTCAGTGTGGCGCTTCTTGATGGTGTAGAGGAAGATGCCGAGGAACAGAGCCGCAGCGAGGATGCCGATGGGGTAAGCGACAGCGGTGTTGTACACGGTCGCGCCCTCAGCAGTCTTGCTGTTGAGGAACTGGCCGAGGCACTCATTGCCCAGCAGGAAGTAGGTCACGGAAACAGCGCTCATGAAGGTCGCGGGAACAGCGGTGATCCAGTAGTTCTTCTTATCATAGAAGAGGTACATGGAAGCAGCCCACAGAACGATCATGGCGAGGGTCTGGTTGGTCCAGCTGAAGTAACGCCAGATGATGGTGTAGTCGATCTTGCCAAGGGCGTTGCCGATACCGAGGATCGCGCCGACGCCGAGAACGGGCACGCAGAGGATCAGACGGTTCTTCCAGCTCTTCTGCTCCATGTGGAACCAGTCAGCCAGAACAAGACGTGCGGAACGGAACGCGGTATCGCCGGAGGTGATGGGGCAGGCGATAACGCCGAGCATGGCGAGCGCAATGCCCACGCCGCCCATGGTCTTGGAGCAGACGTCGTAAACAGCGGTGGAACCGCCGCCGCCGAGAGCCAGCAGCTCCTCGCCGGTGTAGAGCGCGCAGCCGGCAGCAGCCCAGATCAGGGCGATGATGCCTTCAGAGACCATTGCGCCGTAGAAGACGAAGTGGCCCTGCTTCTCGCTCTTCATGCAGCGAGCCATCAGGGGGCTCTGCGTGGCATGGAAGCCGGAAATGGCGCCGCAGGCAACGGTGATGAACATGAAGCTCCAGATCGGAGTGCCCTGCGGGTGGAGGTTAGCGAAGTTGTTCCAGATCTCAGGGATCTCGTAGCCCTTGGTGAAGATACCAAGCGCCACGCCGAGCGCCATGATGATGAGGCAGATACCGAACACGGGGTAGATCTTACCGATGATCTTGTCGATGGACAGGAACGTTGCGATGAAGTAGTAGACCAGGATCAGAACCAGCCAGAAGAGCTTGCTGGCAAAGATGCCGGTGCTGCCGCCCTTGGTACACAGCAGCTGGATGAGGCCGGCGGGGCCGACAGCAAACACGGTGCCGACCATCACGAGCAGCACCACGCTGAACACGCGCATGACGTTCTTCATTGCGCCGCCGAGGTAGATACCGGAGATCTCGGAGATGGAAGCGCCTTCATTACGCTCGCTCATCATACCGGAGAAGTAGTCATGGACTGCACCGGCAAAGATGGTACCGAAGGTGATCCACAGGAAGACGACAGGACCCCAAAGAGCACCGCTCAGAGCGCCGAAGATGGGACCCAGACCCGCAATATTCAGAAGCTGGATCATAAAGAGCTTCCACTGCGGGAGAACCATGTAGTCCACGCCATCGTTGATCTTCACGGCCGGCGTTTCACGGTCGTCAGGGCCGAAAGTCTTTTCGACGATGCCACCGTAAACGAAGTAGCCGCCGATCAGCAATGCGAGGCAGATCAGAAAGCTAAACATTTTTCTCCTCCTATTTTTTCACAAATGTTTGCCTTGCAGGGTGAATTTCCCTGCGTTTCGCCCAATTATAATATTTTTTTAGAAGAAAATGTCAATCGTCATTATGACCAAAAATAAGGTGTATCAGTATGCATTTCGTATTTTGATTCCTGCATCTTTCGCGCACGATCGCCTTGAATTCGGCAAAAAGGCCGATGTGCACTTTGCTGCACATCGGCCTTTCACCATTTTTGGTCATGGTGTTTAGTTTTTTTCAGTCTTCTTTTTCAGCTCTCTTCAGCACGTAGGCGAGCATATCGCCCTGCTCGATCACGTCACGGTGGCGCACCTCGCGGGAGCGGAGACCGGCAAGATTCTTCGGCACGGGCACGCCCGTCACGTCGTGCAGCTGCTCCATCACGTCAAACTCGTCGCCCTTCGCGCTCTCGCCGATCCCCTCGAGCACGGCAGCGGGGAACTTGTAGGGAGAGGCGGTGGAGAGCACGACGACCGCGTTGTGGTCGGCATTTTCCTTCTTATACTGCTGTGCCACGTCCCAGGCGACCGCTGTGTGCGTGTCGCAGAGGTAGTGGTGCTCGCGCCAGACGCTGCCGATGGCGGCCTTTGCGCCCGCATCGTCGCAGCAGCCCGCCCAGAAGAGCGCACGCAGCTTTGCGAGAAGATCCTCCGGTACCTCGTAGGTTCCCTCCTCATTCAGCTGCTGCATCAGCTGTGCAACGAGCGCATCGTCGCCGGAGAGCAGATAGAGAAGGCGCTCCAAATTGCTCGAAACGAGAATGTCCATCGAAGGCGATGCTGTCTTATAGAAGGGGCGGCGGCGGTCGTAGCGGCCCGTGCGCAGGAAGTCGGTCAGCACATTGTTGGCGTTGGACGCACACACGAGCCTGCCGACGGGAAGCCCCATCTCCTTGGCAAAGTAGCCCGCCAGAATATCGCCGAAGTTGCCCGTCGGCACGACGAAGTCGACCTTGTCGCCCTCGTGAATGCGTCCCATCTTCACAAGGTCGGCATAGGCCCTGTAATAGTACACGACCTGTGGGGCAAGGCGGCCGATGTTGATGGAGTTGGCGCTCGACAGGCGCACGCCCTTGCCTGCGAGCAGCTCATCGCGGCTGACGGCGGAGAAGATCTTCTTCACGCCCGTCTGCGCATCGTCAAAGTTTCCGCGCACCGCGCACACACAGACATTGTCGCCCTCCTGCGTGGCCATCTGCGCCTGCTGCACGGCGCTCACGCCGCCGTAGGGATAGAAAACGACGATCTTCGTGCCCGGCACATTGCAAAAGCCCCCCATTGCGGCCTTGCCGGTGTCGCCGGATGTGGCGGTCAGAATGAGGATCTCGTCGCTTACGCCGCACTTTTCCTTCGCCGCGGTCATCAATCGCGGCAGCATGGAGAGCGCCACATCTTTAAAAGCGCTCGTCGGCCCGCGGAACAGCTCGAGAATAAAGTCTTCTCCGACGGGAACGCTCGGCGTGAGGTGATCGCTCTCAAACTTTCCCCCGTAGCCTGCGCGCACGAGAGAAGCCATCTCCTGCTCGGAAAAGTCCGGCAGAAGCTTTGCAAGGATCCTGGCCGACATGGAAAAGGTGTCGAGGTTCAGAATCTCGCGGTAGTCGAAACGGGCCTCGTCGAACGACGGCATCGTATAAAGGCCGCCGTCGGGCGCAAGGCCGTCCAGAATGGCCTGCGCGCTGCCGGCCTTCAGATTTTTATTGCGGGTGCTCTGATATTGCATGGACGTTTCCTCCTGTATCCCACAGGGAAAGTTTTTTTGCTTCCCCTATTGTATTTTCACAAACGCTATGTTATATTGTTCCCATCTAAAAGTCAAGTGTTTTTCTCTCAGAGACATTTTCGGCACAAGTTACAAATTCGTCCGCACTTGACGGAGTATCCCCCAAAAAGAAAGAAGGTATTTCCCCGTGAAAATTGCACTTTTGGGCTTCGGCACTGTTGGCTCCCATTTCTATAAGTTGTGCGAGGGGCGAAGCGATTTGCAGATCACTGCCGTTCTCTCCCGCCGCCCCCGCCCGGAGCTCACCTGCACCGTGACCGCCGATTACGATGAGATCGTGCGCGATCCCTCGATTGATATTGTGGTGGAGGTCATGGGCGGCATCGAGCCGGCATACAGCTACCTCTGCGCGGCCATGCGCGCGGGCAAGCACGTCGTCACGGCGAATAAGCAGCTCATGTGCGCCCGCTTTGACGCGCTCACTGCCCTTTCCAAAGAAATGGGCGTGGCGCTGCGCTGCACCGCCGCCGCAGGCGGCGGCATCCCCTGGCTCACTTCCCTCTCCCGCGCATCTCAGCTCGATGAGATCACCGCGGTCGAGGGCATCCTCAACGGCACGACGAACTATATGCTCTCTGCCATGACGAATTCCGGCGCGGACTATGCCGCCGCCCTGCAAAAGGCGCAGGAGCTCGGCTACGCCGAGGCCGATCCCACCGCGGATGTGGAAGGACTTGACGCGCGGCGCAAGCTCGTCCTCTCCGCCGACCTTGCCTTCGGCGTGAATATCAAGGAAGAGGACATTCCCTGCGTCGGCATTTCGTCTATCACCGCGGCAGACATTGCAAGGGCGAAGGAAGAGGGTCTCACCTATAAGCTGATCGCCCGCGCGGAAAAGTCCGGCAATGCAGTGGCCGCCTTCGTCTGCCCCACGCTCTTCCCCTCCTCCGCGCCCGAGGCGCATACCGATGGCACAGGCAACCTCGCCACGCTCTACGCCGCGCGCTTTGGCAGGCAGAGCTTTTCCGGCGCGGGCGCGGGCGGCTATCCGACCGGCTCGAGTGTCCTGCGCGACTGTCTCGACATTGCCGATGGCTGCCGCAGCTTCTATGCCGATTCCTTTGTCCCCCGCTCCGTGAATCTCTCCGGTATGCAGGGCAAATGGCTCTTCCGCTGCATGGGCGAATACTTTACCCGCGAGTGCAGCGCCCGCGAGGCGTTCGACGCCTATGAATCTTACCGAAAGGACGACCCGCACGCGCTCCTTGCGCGCTATGCGGTTGATGAGGAATGATCTCCATGCTCAAAGTTTTGAAATTCGGCGGCTCCTCGCTTGCCGACGCGCATCAGTTCGCCAAAGTGAAGTCCATCGTGGACGCAGACCCCGCCCGCCGCGTGGTCATCGTTTCCGCGCCGGGCAAGCGTTTCTCCGGCGACCATAAGATCACCGATCTGCTCTACCTCTGCGCCGCACACATCAAATACGGCGTTTCCTGCGAGGATATCTTTGCCATGATCCGTGACCGCTACAATGAGATCATTGCGGAGTGCGGCTTAAAGCTCTCGCTCGACAAGGAATTTGACGAGCTGTGGAGCAAGATGCAAAGCGGCATCAGCAAGGACGAGCTTGCCTCGCGCGGCGAATACTTCTCCGCGCGGCTCATGTCCGAGTTCCTCGGCTTCGAGTTTTTAGACGCGGCGCTGTGGGTCAAGTTCAAGTTTGATGGCAGCGTCGACCGGGATGCCTCCTACGCGGCACTGCGCGCCGCCGCAGAGGGCCGCAGGGTCGTCATTCCCGGCTTTTACGGCGTGATGCCGGACGGTCACATCAAGACCTTCTCCCGTGGCGGCAGCGACATCACCGGCGCGCTCGCCGCGGCGGCGCTCGGTGCGGACGTGTACGAAAACTGGACGGACGTCTCCGGCATTCTGATGGCAGACCCGCGCATCGTAGACGATCCCGAGCCGATCCGCCGCGTGACTTACAGCGAGCTGCGCGAGCTGAGCTATATCGGCGCGCAGGTGCTGCACGAGGGTACGATCTTCCCCGTGCGCGAGAAGAACATCCCCCTCAACATCCGCAACACCAACGCCCCCGATCACCCCGGCACGATGATCCTGGAATCCATTGAAGACGAGCAAAAAGAGGGCGGCTTCATCACCGGCATCGCCGGCAAGAAGGGTTTTTCCATCATCACCATTGCCAAAACAGGCATGTCGAGCGAGCCGGGCACACTTTTGAAGATCCTCAACGTGCTCGCCAAGCACGAGGTCAATGTGGAATATCTGCCCTCCGGCATCGACAATGTTTCCCTTGTCGTCTCATCCGACAAGGTGTCCCGCTCGCTCTATGAAATGTTGGGCGAGCTGCAAAAGGAAGTGCAGCCGAATAAGATAACCGTAACGGAACACATCGCCATCGTTGCCGCTGTCGGCCGCAAGATGGCCTATCAGCCCGGCGTTTCCGGTAAGATCTTCGCCAAGCTCGGCGAAAACGGCGTGAACATCCGCATGATCACGCAGGGGCCGGAGGAACTCAACATCATCGTGGGCGTGGAGGAGAAGGATTTTGAACAGGCCATCCGCGTCCTGTATCACAGCTTTGTAAAGGAGAATGTAGTGTCATGAAGCAGGTCAACATCGGTATTCTCGGCGCAACGGGCGCCGTCGGTCAGGAAATGATCAAAATTCTCGAAGAGCGCAATTTCCCTGTCGCGTCCCTTCGTCCCATCGCAAGCGCAAGAAGCGCGGGCAGTAAGATTTCGTTCCGCGGGCAGGAATGCACCATCGTCGAAGCCTCCGACGATGCCTTTGAAGGGCTCGACATCGTCCTTGGCGCGGCCGAGAACGACATCGCCGAGCGTTTCGCTCCCGCGATCGTCAAGGCAGGCGCGGTGTTCGTCGATAACTCGAGCGCCTTCCGCCTCGACCCCAATGTTCCCCTCGTCATTCCCGAGATCAACCCCGAGGACGTGAAGTGGCACAAGGGCATCATCTCGAATCCCAACTGCACCACGATCGTCACGCTTGTAGCCATCAATGCCCTCGCCAAGGAAAGCCCCATCGAGACGATCATCGCCTCGTCCTATCAGGCCGTCAGCGGCGCGGGCAAGGGCGGCATCGACGAACTCAACAATGAGGTCAAGGCCATTTCCGAGGGCAAGCACCTTGAGCCCAAGGTCTTCCAGTATCAGATCGCCTACAACATCATTCCCCAGATCGGCGGCGAGGCCTTCGAGGGCTACACGAGCGAGGAGATGAAGATGCAGAACGAGGGCCGCAAGATCCTCCACCTGCCCGAGATGAAGGTCAGCTGCACCTGCGCGCGCGTGCCCGTCATCCGCAGCCACAGCGTCTCCGTCGTGCTGCGCACGAAGGAGAAGATCAGCGTCGAGCGTGCCAAGGAGCTCATCGCAAACGCCCCCGGCTGCAAGCTCGTCGACGACCTCAAGAACAAGGTCTACCCCATGCCGCTCGACACCTCCGACCAGGACATCGTCTATGTTGGCCGCATCCGTGAGGATCTGACCGACGAGCGCGGGCTGAACCTCTGGTGCTGCGGCGACCAGGTCCGCAAGGGCGCTGCCACCAACACCATCCAGATTGCGGAGCTGCTGGTAAAATAGAATTGCATGGTTCCTCTCTTTCCCCGTTTTCTGCCTTTTGTTGGCGGAAAACGGGGATTTTTTATCACAACAGGCCGGAAAAGCAAACGCATACCGTCTGTCACAACTCCGTCTGTTGTTTATTTTGTCAATGTTTCTCAGTTTTTCTTGTATGTTTTCCCCATTTTTCTCACCGATTGTAAATTCTATTTGACTTTGCCCTTGGCGGAGACTATGCTGTAATTGAAGATTGGAAACGTTACCGGAAAGGTTTCCGGAGCGGTCGCAGGGGGCGCTGGAGCATGACCATCAAGGATATCGCAAAACTTGCAGGGGTCAGCGTCAGTACGGTTTCCCGTGTGCTCAATGACCGGCCCGACGTGAGCGAGGATTCCCGCAGACGGGTCCGCGCCGTCATCGAGGCGCACAAATACGTGCCCAACAACAGCGCGCGCGATCTGGTCAAGGTTCGCTCCGATGCGATCGGCCTTGTGGTGCGCGGCGTACAGAATCCCTTCTACACCGACATCATCCACGCCATCGAGCAAAAGCTCGACGCTTCGGGCTACACGATGGTCATGCGCCAGATCCCGTCCGGCGACGACGAGATTCAGTGCGGCGCGGTAATGGAAAAGGAAAAGCGCCTGCGCGGCATCATTTTCCTCGGCGGGCGCAGCGACTATTCCCCCGAGGAGGTTGCGCTTCTCAGCGTTCCCTACATCTGCTGTTCCTACACGAACTCCTACGGTACGCTGCCGCCGGACTCCTACTCCTCTGTTTCCATCGCTGATGAGCAGGAGGCTTACCGCGCAGTGAAGGAGCTTTACGAGAGCGGCCACCGCCGCATCGCCGTGCTGACCGCCGATCCGGACGACAGCTCGATCTCCCAGCTGCGCTACCTCGGCTATCAGCGTGCGCTGCGCGACTTTGGCCTGACCGAGCATCCGGAGGATCTCATCTGCGCCAGCGACTTTACCATCGCCAATGCCTATGCCGCGATGCAAAAACGTCTGCGTTCACCCGCCGACTTTACGGCAGTATTTGCCATTGCAGACGATATGGCCATCGGCGCAATGCGCGCCCTGCGCGAAAGCGGGCGCTCCGTCCCCAGCGATTGCTCCGTCATCGCCATCGACGGCATCAGTGTTTCGGAATACATCCACCCCATGCTCACCACCCTCTGCCAGCCCATGACCGCCATGGGCGAAACCAGTGTCGGCATTCTGCTCGACATCATCGAGGGGCGCAGCGGCCACCGCCACGTCACACTGCCGACCGAGCTGCGCAAGGGCGCTTCCGTGCAGCGTCCCCACCAGTGATTTTCCCGCGGAACTCGCGTGAAAATAAATTTAAAAAGGAGTATAGATGAAATGAAAAAGTATCTTGCAATGATCCTTGCTCTTGTCATGGCTCTTTCTCTCGTCGCCTGCGGCGACAAGCAGGACGATGTCGCTGACAACAATGGCGATACTGCCTCCGGCAGTGTCTACTGGCTGAACTTCAAGCCCGAGGCCGACGCCACGCTGCAGAAGGTCGCCGCCATGTACACCGAGAAGACCGGTGTGCCCGTCACCGTTGTGACCGCCGCTTCCGGCACCTACAACGAGACCCTGACCGCCGAGATGGACAAGTCCGCTCCCCCGACGCTGTTCGTCGTGGGCAACCAGGCCGCTGTTGAGACCTGGGGCGACTACTGCTACAATCTCTCCGGCACCGACATTGCCAACCAGCTGAACACCGACGCCTACAACCTCTACGACGCCGACGGCAAGCTCTGCTCCATCGGCTACTGCTACGAGTGCTACGGCATCATCGTCAACGAAGACCTTCTGGAGAAGGCCGGCTACACCCTGGGCGACATCACCAACTTTGAGACCCTCAAGGCCGTCGCCGAGGACATCCACGCCCGCGCTTCCGAGCTCGGCTTCGATGCCTTCACCTCTTCTTCCATGAGCGACGACTCCAGCTGGCGTTTCACCGGCCACCTCGCCAACCTCGAGTACTACTACGAGTCTGTGGACGATCCCGACGCCTGGAAGGCGTGCCCCCCGACCATCACCGGCGCCTACATGCAGAACTACAAGAACCTCTGGGATCTGTACATCAACAACAGCGCTGTGAATCCTGCGGATCTGGCTGCCGGCGGCTTTGACGCGGCGGACGAGTTCGGCAAGGAGCAGGCCGTGTTCTATCAGAACGGTTCCTGGGAGTGGGCTAAGCTCACCGGTACCGGCGACGATCAGTACGGTCTTGACAACCTGTCCATGATCCCGTTCTACTGCGGTGTTGCCGGCGAAGAGAACGCGGGTCTCAACTGCGGCACCGAGAACTGCTGGGCTGTCAACGCCAAGGCTTCCGAGGAAGACATTCAGGCCACGCTCGAATTCATGAACTGGATGGTCACCGATCCCGAGGTCTCCCGTATGCTGGTCGATGAATTCGCCGCCATGCCCTACAAGCAGGCTGCCGAATCCACCAACGGCTTCCTGGCTGACGCCAACGACTACACCACCAACGGCAACTATGTGATGCCTTGGGTCACCAACTTCCAGCCGAACGTTGACGCCTACCGCGCCGCGCTCGTCTCCGCGATGAACCAGTACGACGCCGACCAGAGCGACGCCAACTGGGAGCTCGTCAAGACCGCGTTTGTCGACGGCTGGGCCACGCAGTACGCTGCCGCCAACGGCTAAGCCGCTTTTAAAAAAGCAAGCGCATCTGAAAAGCACAAATGAGAGGGGCGGGCGA
>OJKY01000195.1_pt1 | contig 58850 bp, 71 predicted proteins | sample 1596571 | NCBI WGS metagenome assembly OJKY01 (sample SAMEA4350170, study PRJEB24818) | metagenome | biome: human; feature: gut; material: faeces | place: Denmark | collected 2013-09 | reverse complement strand
CTGAACGTGTTATATTGATAGTATAACACAAGGAGAACGAAATGATTAGTAGAGCACATAAAATCAAGTTAAAGCCTAACAAGGCGCAAGCGGTCATGCTGTCAAAGACAGCAGGAACCGCAAGGTATGCCTACAATTGGGCTTTAGCTGAAACCTACAAAGGTTGGAAGGAAACTGGTAAGTCACCTTCAGTTTATGAGCTTGCTAATCGCTGGACTGCGGAGAAGCCTGAATGGGCTTCTGAAACAGCAAGAACATCACAGACAAGAGCTATTCTTAATACAAAGAGCAGTTATAAGAAGTTCTTTGAGAACTTGAAAGCTGGTGTTTATGCTGGAAAGCAGGTAGAGCATCCGCGCTTTAAACGCAAGGGAGTGCATGACAGTTTCTATGTGGATAACGCACATGCGAAGCTGTGCGGTAAGCATATAAAGCTCCCTAGAGTTGGAAGTGTGAGGATGACGGAGTTCCTCCGTTACTCTGATTGCAAGATCATATCATACACAGTATCTCACGATGCTGATGGCTGGTATGTTTCAGTGCAGGTAGAGATGGAGGAAGAAGTTAGGAGTTCTTCTAATTCCTTTGTTGGAGTTGATGTTGGGTGCAAGGCACTTGCAATAGCAAGTGACGGCACTGAATGCAAAACTCTGGGTATGCTAAAGGACTTAGAGAGACAGTTAAAGCGTAAGCAAAGGCTGCTTGCTCGTAAGGCGAAGTGCTCAAAGAACCGAGCGAAAGCTCGATTCGCAGTAGCCAGAGCATATCAGAGGATCAGGAACATCAAGCAGGATGCAGTTCACAAGTTCACTGCTGCAATAGCCAAGAACCACGGCATTGTAGTAATGGAGGACTTGGATGTTAAGGGCATGAAGGAAGGCTGTAATAAACTTGTTCGCAAGGGCGTGCAGCAATCCTGCATGGCTGAGGTACACCGTCAGTTGATGTACAAGTGCAACAGTTACATCAAAGTTGATAGGTACTATCCATCCAGTAAAACTTGTAGTAGCTGTGGATATCATAAAGCTGATTTACTGTTGGGTGAGAGAACGTTCGTTTGTCCGTCCTGCGGACTGACAATCGACCGAGATTTCAATGCAGCACTAAATCTACTTCATGAAGGAATTAGGATTTACACCGCAGGTCATGCGGGAAGTGCTTGTGGAGAAGCTCGTTAGAGCTTCGATGAAGCAAGAAGTGTTCTTAAGAACATGTGACAGCCAATAATATTGAGACGAAATATAATCATAAGGAAAGAGCTTGTGGTAAATGGCAACTTAGACCAATTTATGTAAAAGATGTCAATAGAATATTTAAAACAGATTTTAAAATCATAGACGCTTTCAATCCTGTTAAAGCAAGAATTATTGTTACTCTTTATTTAACATATTGGGGAAAGCAGTATGAAAAGAAAACAGGAAATAAAGTAAATGATGAGATTTATTCCAAGATTCACAATGGAGGACCAAATGGATGGAATAAAGAAGCAACTGAAAAGTATTGGAAAAAAGTAAAGGAAGTGCTTGATGATAAGAAAAGAAACAACAATAAACATCTACAGCAATTATAAAGTAATTCTACTTTATTGTGATTATAAAGATGTTTGTAAATTTTTTAAAAATAAAGTTAAAGACGAAATAAAAGAAACTGATGGACTGACTTGCACATTTCCAGATCTATTCAAAAGCTATATTTGGATTAATACAAAAGCATCCCACAAACAATCTACTCTTGTACATGAAGCATGTCATGTATCTCTTGATATTTGCAAAATATTAAATATAAAAGAAATAGAATACAATCAAGAACCTTTTGCTTATTTAGTTGATTATATATTTGAAAAATTTTATAAACATATTGTATGATACGTAAACAAAAAAGACCTCCAATTGGAGGTCTTTATGTGCTTTAATTAAGCATTAAACGCAAGCATTACCGCAACCGCAACTGCCACAACCGCAACCACAGTTGTTGTTCCTTAGCTGGCTAATGATATACGCACTTTGATCACGTTGTGAAATTTCAGCAGAAGCAAGTGAAAGTTTTTCCTGTAGAGTGGAAATCTTATCATTAGTTAAGAAGTTGAGAATCTTATCAGTATTTGCATTCTGATTCTGGATGAGACGATCAGTATTGCGTTCAGCAGCAAATGCTGTATTAGCAAAACCATTAGTTAGAGCAACATTAGTAGCGGCAAAGCCCTTATCGATGTTGTTATTGGTCTGACAAACAGCAAGACGATTTTCGCAGCAACAACTAGCTAGCTGTGAAGAAAGCTGATTGGTCTGCTGTAGAATATTGGTCTTAATGTCGCAGCAACAATTCTGAAGAGTGCTGATAATGGAAGCATCACCAGCCTGAACTGCATTCTGAAGCTGACAAATGCTGAGATTAGTTGCAGCAGAAGCCTGTTGTAGTGCACTCTGAACATTACAAATAGCGCTCTGTAATTCAGAAGTTGAACAACCAATCTGACGACTAAGTTCACCAATTGCATCTTTATTACCTGCAACTGCTGATTCAAGCGCATTGAAGTCCACGCGAGAAGCAAGCTGCTCTACTTGAGCCTGAGTAGCTCCGGGAACTGAAATCTGACCGGGTAACACGCCATTCTCTCCCCAATTTCCAAAACCATTTCTTCCCCACATGAATAGGACTAGAATAATAATCCACCATGCGCCATCCATACCCCAACCATCATCACGACAATCACGATTGCGATCAGTAACGGCTGCAATATCTGCTAAAGAGTAACCTGAATAATCAGCCATATTATTTTCTCCTTTTAAACTTTACTAAAAATAAAAACAGATAATATAATGCGCATTATAAACTGTATCTGTCTATACTACTATTATATTATCTGGTAATAAATTAAACAAAGTTTAAAAAGAAGTCAAATTTTATAAAATTTCCTATTTACATTCTAAAACATCAATACAAAAATCATTGATGTTATGCTTCCTGAATTTATTTCTAAAATAATAATAAATAGAATTATAATTTTCTTTATGTTCACTAATAAAATGAATTGAGATAAACTCATCTTTTAACATAAGTTGCTTATACTTTAAAGTATTATAGCATACAGTAACATCATCAATAAGAGAATCGATATCATCTACTTTATGAAATGGAAATTTAACAATAACATCAGTCATAATTATATCCTTAGAAAGTTCCAGAATTTTTCATATCAGTTACAAAGAAAAGGATTGAAGTAGAATCATTACTCCACTATATGAACCTTAACAGTTTTGGAAAATTCTAACATTCCTTCTACCGAATCAAATGCCAGAAATTTAGCAGATGATTTCTCAAATGATTTCTCAAAGTAAATTCCTTCTTTACATTGTATTTTTAGATAAGGAATATAATCTATATACTTAAAAAATAGTGTTTCAATATAAGGAGGAGCATCTTTTGAAATTTCTGAAAAATAAAGTATATGGTCATCACCAGTACCATCTGGAACAAACCAATCCCATTCTACATTCTTAACAATTTCTTCAAAGTTCCCTCTGAACACCATTGTACAATAGTCTTTAATGACATCTTCACAATATTTTTGCATACGACTATTTTCTTCAATAAGCTCATCAATATGCCTCAGCATTCCATCATAATTATTTTTCATTTTGCATTCCTCAAAAAATGTATTAATATTCTTCCAATTCCCAACTTTTCAAATTTAGAGGTACTGTTTCAACTTCATAAAGCTTTCTCCTAATCTTATCTAAAGAATAACGCAATCTCTTACAAGCTTCCTTCTTCAACTCAACAAGAAAACTTTCAATAAGTTTTTCTGTAATTTCTTCCCCTTCTTTTAAAGTAAAGTAATATTCACCTCTAGTATCAGTGAAGAAGTCAGAACCATTGCACGCTGCCAAACTACTTCTATATTCTGTATTGTTCTTTTCAGAATATACAACAATTGAATCGGGAATGGTATACAATTTTTCAACATCACTTTCTACATAATATAATTTATTTAAAAAATCAAAAGACAAAATGTTGAGCGTGTATCTTACTTTACTATCCATGTTTCTTTTCCTTTCTTTAGTGAACTACTTTTAATATAGCAGTATTTAAGAAAATATCAAGCTCTAAAGATAAAAAAATAGAGAAAATCAATGTTTCCATCGAAGTTCTCTATTTTTAATTTTAAGCGATTTTAAGAGGCACTTAGTTAAATCGCATTAATCTATCTAGGAAGTTGTCAATCGCGATGAGAAGTGCCTTAGAATTGATTTAACCAAGTGTAAGAGGAAGTTCCACTTCATCATATACAAAAGAATGTATAAGGCGTTTCTTACATTCTTCTACATCATTGTTGTCATGATAAGCAGAAAAATTCACTAGTTCCACAAAAGGAACGTTCTTATAATAATGAACAAATGCCATACCATACTTCCAATTGGAAGTATAAACAGAGTTGTATCCTTGATTTTTATCTGCAAGACAACCTACTGAATACACATCTCTAAAAATTGCAGGTCTATGGGTATGTCCCATTACTTTTGTAGATGTATTGAAAGTTTTTGCAATCTTATCATAAACATCTCTTCCAGACTGTCCTACCATTTTATCAGAACCATGCACAAAAGTTACATCTTTATAAATAAAAGGAGCATTTACATCATAATAATGTACATCTACACCAGCATTATCATAGATGCTTTTTTCAATGCTTTCAAATAGAGTAAATAAAGATGGATATTTTCGTGCAAATCTATTATAGAAATCTTCATGATTCCCTCTTAGAAGTATTTTTTCACATCTATTTGAAAATTCTTTGAAAAATAGAACAAGTTTTCTATACTCATCTGCTACACAAGCGATCGGAACTTCACCTCTATCTAAAATATGTGGATTGACACCCCGGCCATCAAGTAAATCTCCTAAGAAAATAATTCCTTTTTCCTCATAAGAAAGCTGAGCTAGCATACATGCAAATGCTTTCATATTAATAAAAGGAAGATGTGCATCAGCAATTACTGCATAAGTCTCATCTGCTTTTACTATCTTTCCATTACTTGAAACAACAATACCTTTATTGCATACACAATATTCTTTTCCTATTTTCTTGATACGTAGAGGTACGACATTAGTTTTTCCATTTTTTATTTGTATCAGGAAACAACCATTTTGCCAATAAGCAAGATTTTCTTTCATTTTCCTATACTTTGAAAATGTACTAGAGTAACACTCTTTAACCTTATACCCATCAGTGAAATCAAGCTGTTTAATAGTTTCTGCTACAAACGGTTCAGCAAGAGTACCTGTGCTTGCAATGAATACATCATTCATTGAGTTCTTTTGAAAATATTCATGCCTAGTCAGATTAACAATGGTGTTCTCTTTATATACATACTGATCCAATGTATTAATTGATTGTTTTGAATAAGGAGAAATTTGTTCCTGATTTCTACAAATTACATTACCAACTTTAACAAAATCTTGAACAATGCTAAATTGATAATCATTCTTATTTTTATGAAGAGTTTCCAGTTCTTCTGGTTTTCCTACAAAAACTAATCTATCCTTAAAATACTTCCAATTATAACTTAATTCACCATCATCATCAAGAGCATGTCCAAGATGGATTACTTTTGTAAATGGTTTTTTATCCAACACTTTCAGAAGATCAAACATCTTAGTTTTAGAATGTTTTCCAAAAGAATCACCAACTACTAGGTAAATACCATCTTCATTAAATGTAATATTTGAAGTTTCAAGTCTACCTTTATCACAAAGTTGAGCAGTAGCATAAGAAATAACCTTGCGATACAATTCATCTGAACCTTTGTAACCGATTTTGGTTTCAAATTCTTCTTTTGTAAGAGCAGAAAGCCTATTATAATCATATCTGACAACTTTTAAAATAATATCAGATAAACGCTTGATCAGATTTTCATTTTCATAATCACGCATTATTTCTCCATAAGTGGGAGATGTCCTAACAAGTATGCAACCATTATTATTTAAAGGAATTAGTTGTTCAAGATCATCAACTCTATAAACATTCTTATGCTTCTTTTTTAGCTTGCAACAATCCTTACAAAAGTTTCTGCGCTCATGCTTTTTTGTTTTCTTATTGAACCCTCTGAAACTAAATTCAGTAATAGGTTTAACTTTCAAACACCAACTACACTTCTTAGTTAACTCTTGTGACATGTGATCTCCTTGTCTTTTAGTTATAGAGGCACATCAGCTCACCCAATGTGCCAAATTATTTTTCTAAGAATATAATCTACTTGTTTACTTTTGGTATTTCAGAATTTTCTGTATCACCAGACATTGATGCTAATGCCGATGCTAAATAATACAAATTATTGTTAAGTATGGATAATTGGTAATTTATTCTTGCTAAAAGCAATATGTCAGTATCTCCTATTTCTAAACTTTCAGCTTTATCCAAAATATCTAGATAAGTTTCATCATTTTGTCTTTCTACAGGAAGTTTTATAGCCATAAACAACCTCCAAGTAATAAACTAATACCTATTGTCCAACTAACAATAAGTGTTTTTATAATTGTATTAAAAGCATCAGAATCATCTACAATCGAAGTAGCAATGTCCCACCATTTTTTATTAGTTAATACCAATAACAACGCTTTACATACAACTGGATCGTATGTCTTACTGTTTACCGGTTCAACCATACAGTTCGGACAAACGTTTTCACCTTGCTTAGAAAAGAATTTACGTTTGCATTGAACACAAGTCCTTCTATATTTTGTTGCTCTAGGTTTATTAACAAATTCTAGAACTTTATCTTTCCTATAAAAATTCTTGTAAACTCTGCCATCGTATATTTTAACAGCAAATGGATTTTCATTGTCAGTATTTTCTAAAAATAAATACTTTAACTTATTATTTGTCGCTCTGATGGATTTACCAAGTACATCTGCTGCTTCATTTGTACTATAGTAATTATCCATGTCCATTTGCATTAGTCCCTTTTATTATAAATATTGTACCTAATTTTATCCTGTAAATATTTAGTATCTTTTTCAAGCAATTCTCGAACAAATTTAATTTCTCTTTCCATAGAAACTATCCTTTCTTCAAGTTTTGAAATTCCGACTTCGTTTGTATGAATTTTATTATCTGTTCTGCTATAATAAATCAAGGCATATACCGCAATAAAAATAATCATTCCACCAAGAAATGCAGACAAAATAGACATGACATGTTTAACCGTAACATTATTGTCTTTCCTGATTTCTCGTATGTCATCTTTTTGACTAATTTCATTCGCAAACTGTTTCATTTCTTTAAGTGACATAAAATTCTCCTTATGTTATAGTGGGCTATATAAATCAATATAGCACCAAAAAGAAATATTTCAAGCCATTTACAAAATAATTTTAAATATTTTTGTGTAGAGAAACTTTATCAACTCCTCTACACAAAAATCATAACACTATCTAATTGATGTTAAATTAACATCGGAAGTTTCAGTATATGTTTCATGAGAAATGTCCTGACAACCTGTAATAATAAAAATAGTAAATATTGCACAAGTGACTTGAAATAATCTAAACATATTCTACTCCTTTTTATTTGAATTTTCTTGTTCAGTAGAATCTTTATTACTAAAAATTCCAATTATTTCTTTACATTTGGAAACAACTAAACAATCTAAAACAAGTATAATTCCTCTTGCTGAATACCCTGCTAAAGATATTGCAATTGCTCTAAGATTACTAGAAATTTGATATTCTTGAAAGAACCAATATACAATAAGACCAGCAAAAATAGCAATAAAAATTTCAACAATTGCATTTTTTAATTTATTTTTATCGATCAGTGCTCGAATGAAGCCACCGAAACCAGCTAGCGTAATCACCATAGTCATGTCCTTAAGTGTGTTTTGCATTTTGCTTCTCCGATAAAAGCTTCATTGTATAATTATAAGCATGTTCTATTAATCCAAAATCTTTAGACCATTCCAGCAAGTTCGCTTCATATGGAGTTGGATGAATAACAGTAACATTAGGAAGTTCATCCCATGCATCTTCATAAATTTGTGTTACTTCTCGTTCCATAGTAGCTAAAGCTGCTCTATAAGCCCTCTCAATTCTACTATATTCACGATTAGTTTCCACATCGTCAACACAAAGAATAATGTAGATATGCTTATAATTACCAATATCTTTTATTGGAGGAGTTGGAATCATATTCTTCACTCCACCATCTACAAAGTAAGCATCCCCTATTTTCACAGGTTCAAAAACAACAGGTATAGCAGCAGAAGCCATACAAGTTATTGGTGTAGCATCACACATCATAGGTTCAAAATTTGGCAGCTTGGTTACTGCAACTCTCACATTATTTCTTGCCTTATCGTTAACATACTTCTTTAGTATGCTAAACATTCCATCAGCAGTCATTAAATGATCTACAGTAGCACCAAATAATGATTCTACTTGGTGAAGAATACATGGTTTGAACAATTCATCCGCAGGAGTTGATTTAATCAACTTTTCAAGCTCTCTTCCAGATAAACCAGAAGCATGTAAAGCGGCAATGCAAGCCCCTGCACTACTACCAGTATATTTATCAATAGTGATATTGCTATCTTCCATTGCTTTAAATATACCTGTAGCGCATTCAATTTGAGCACAACCGCCACCTTCTACAACTGCTAATACTGGTTTCACAATTTCACCTTCACTTACTTTATTAGAATTGGTTTTAATCTTAGTGTCATTTTGCCACATAAATCCTCCCAAAGATTAAACATTATAATACTAATAATATACATTCTAGCTGCTATATCTAACAGCTAGAAATCTTAAAACATATAAATTTATATGTAGTACAACGATTATTTAAATATCCAATTATCAATAGTATTAGGATACTTTGCATTACTATGTGCTGTTGCAATAAGCGTATTATCTAGATACAAATTCCAATTAGTAACAGCACCTGTTCCATTTATCATAATACGATTTCCAGTATAAACTTGAGTTGCATCTTCAGATTGTTCTCCAGCGGTTCTTGTTAACGTTCCTTGATATGTTACTCCTTTATATGTCAAGACAACATCAATTGTTACTGGATTATCCTCCCCCTCCCCCTAAATTTTGTGGTGGAGAAATTGATATACTATTAGATAAAACTCCATCTGTATAAACTGTATAATTAAATTCAGCAACCAATCTTCGCTGATCTATTAATCCCTGTCCAGTGGGAGGAGCTACCGATGTCATTGCAGTCGCGTTTGACTGCTGTCGCATCGTTCAGCAGCTCCGCGCCGCTCAGGCCCGCCGCGCGGGCGAGAGCTGTTTTTTGTCTGATTTCTTCATCGGTGTACATGGTTAATAGCCTGTTCCGATTCCTATAAATTGCCAAGGACCTTTCAGGGCTCCTTTCTGGGCAGGCTTTCCCGGAGCACTTAAAGTCATTTCGACTTCAGCCGTCCCTCTTTCCCCGGCAATTGCGTTCAGGGAAGCTGTGCCGTATACCGTTGTACGTTCTCCGCTTTTTAAAAATGTCTGTCTCGGATTATTAAAAGACAGATTATATACGTCGCCGTCTCTGTCTCCTCCCGTGATCGTGCGTGAACCAGTAAAAGAAACATTGAAATAGCCGTCAGCGGTTCCGTAGTTTAGAACCGTGACTTCAGCCCTCAACCTATTAGCATCGTTCCAAAGTGTGCCGCTCTTCATCATAAAAAGAGGCCGGGGCACCGGCGTGCCGGTGTCGCCGTTTCCGGCGGCGGCGCGGCGGTAAAGCTCGAAAACTTTTCCCATCAGGCCACCTCCACCACCGGATAACGCCGGGTTGTTTCGCCATCGTAGAACCAGCCGACCTGAAAAGTTCCGGTGTGGTCGGTTACGATGTTGGTTTCGCCTACAGTAACCGTGACGGCGGATGAACTGGTAACCTGCAAAAGCATCGTCGGATGGTCAGCGTCCAGCACCGGAGCGGTCAGGGTGCAATTCTGCGTCAGCGTGACTTTCTGCAATTCACCGTTGGCGCGGTCCAGCGTGATCGTGGAACTGCCGGAAAACTGGTGCCATGCAGAGAAAACGTCACTTTTCAGGGCCAGAAGGGATTTGTTGAGCTTGCCCCATTCGCCGACTGTCTGCGGCTCCTGATAAGGAAATTCGTCGGGAGTAAATGATTGACCATTGTACAAAGCACCTTCGCGGATTCTGATTGCTCTAATTTTTCCGGAGCAAAGATAGGAACCTGATGTAGAACGCCCAATCGCCAGTTCGGATGTTTTTGGATCGAATGATGTGGAAATTTCCTTATCCTGACATAACACCCCTTGCAGATACAACGCGACATGCCATGTACCATTTTTCTGGTAATACTCCAAGGTCAGCAAATTCCATTCTCCGACATTGCCGGTGAGCGTGCTGATCCACGTATCTCCATACTTAAAGTCGAATCCGTAGTCGCCGGTCCACTGGCAGAAGAAATCCCCGCCCGACTCTGTTCCGAAAAATCTGCTCTGCGAGGAAGTCTGGTCCAGATACACCAACAGATCGAAAACCCACGGTTTATCGTGGCGCAGCACATCTGCCAGAATGCCGGATGCCGGAACGGTAGCGTATTTCGATGATGAAAACTCAATTTCACCACTTTCCGACACGGTCAGAGAGTGGTTGGTGATCGTGGCCGGTGTTACTGCCCCTGCAGCACTATCAATTAACTCCCCGTCTGTCGTAGCAGGCTGCAACAGAAATTTTACCGTCTCATCGTTTCCGCCGCCGATAGTGGCAGTCGCATCGAAGCAGGGAATATCACCGTTGGCGGGATTCGCCGGTAACAATCGACCGTTAGCCGCTTCATCAAGGGTTTCGTAGTTCCAACCCGGTTCCCGCTTTTCCGGGACGCCGAACCCCTCCACGCCGTCGCCGCGCGGGGTGAAGTTGCCGGTATAGGGGAACGCGCTGCCGATCAGAATATTCCTGATCTTGCCGAATCTCCCGCAAATCTTGACGGAAGACAGCGGAGACATGGACGGGAAAGAACCCTCATAAGTCGGGGACTTCGATTCCCCTGCGATGAAAGCCACCGGCGGCGTTTTGCTCTCGTAGTTGTCGGAAGAGACCTGCATCACGTAGTTCCGGTACGCCTCGCTGATGCCGACCGGCTGATTATCGATCTTGATGTTGTTGCCTCCGCCCTGCGAGCGGCAGAAGGAAACGCCGTTCATGCTATAATAAGCGCAGTTTCCATTGATGGTCACGATATTGCTGGAATCCGGCGATTCGTCGCCCTGATAGTCGAACGAAACCGCCACCGGCAAGCCTTCCACGCCCTCCAATTCCAACATGTAGTAGTCCGAATTGGTCGGGCTGTGGATGCCGCCGTCGATGATCTGCGGACTGCCGACTTTGGTCAGCTCTTTGCCGCTGATTTTGTCGATTACCTTATCGCCTTCGATCACGATTGCAGCGAGCGTGGTATCGTGATAGACCGCCGGAATTTTATCCGCCCGGATAACCGGGAGCTTGCCCTCATCTGCCGAAGTAGGAACTTTCAGCAGCCGGGAACGATCGATTCCTTCCGTCCAGACCGGCTGTCCTGCGGGAGGCAGGAAGGGGAAAGGCGGCATTGCAAAAGAGGCGCCGCGATGATTGGCAACTGTTCGGAAACGGATATTATTCATCTTTCCTTGAAAATAGCCGTCGTTATCGTTACCCCTGCCGATTCTGATAGCTTTATTCGGCACAGGGTATTGGAAGCTCTCTGTGCGCTTGGGAACGCCGTCACAATACCATGACAGTTTCCATGTCGAACCGTCCAGCCATTGTTCCAATGTCAGCAAATGCGTTTCGTTGGCAAACAGCCCGATTGTACCTGACTCCGAGAGACTCCACATCCACGAGTTTCCCGTAGATGGATTGATATATATAGAATAATTGCCGCAGCCAAGATGAAATGTGCCGACACTGCCCGAACTCCACTCCGGTGTAATCAGAACGTCGAAACACCACTCATTCGTACCTGTGATGATTTTAGCCGCGTCTTCTTTGGCTATGGTCAAGTACGCTGAAGATCCCGAAAAAGCGAGCGATTCTCCATTCTCCACAGTAACAGGAGAGTTGGAAGTGCCTTGACTGATACCTACCGGAGCTTCATTTCCATAAGCTGAATCGATGATTTGTCCATCACTGGTTGCAGGTTGGATCAGCAGTTTGGTATTGACGTCATTGCCCCGGTCCACGCCTTCCTGATATTCCAGAAGATTGCCGTTCCGGCCGCCGGTCGGCAGCAGCCGCGATTCATCTACTGAACCACCAATATCACTTATTGCTCCAGTTTCATCAATCTTCTTAAGATCACCATTAGCATCTACTCCTAAAGAAATTCCTCCCTCAAGAGCTGTTTTACCAGATAAATCTTGCTTTTTTAAATCAATTAAATAATCCATATCTTATCCTTACTTTAAGATAGCATTGACTGAACACTTCCAGAAAACCAACAAAAACCTACAACTTCTGAACTATTTCTATCTGAAAAGTCAAGTACAACAGAATTTTCATTAAAAGTTGTGCTTCTTGGAGTAATTGAGCATCCCCAACCAAATAGCAATTTATTTCCTAAATTATGATTAATTGTTACTTTTCCTTCTGAAACATTAGATGCTGTAAAGTTAATTGCTTCACTTGTGATACCGCTTGATAAATCAACAGCTTCCCATCCATCTGCTGTTTTAGCAACAACTTGACCAACAGAAATAGATGATGGAATTGGAACTTTTCCATTTAAAGAAGTTGTAAGAGCATCATTAGTTGGTAAAGCATCCAATTTAGTTTTATCAGCACTTGACATCAAACCATCTTGTGAAGAAGTTGCTACAGAATACGTAGTATCAGTTGCATTTAAAGTGCCATCAGAAGTTATTGTAACATTAGTTCCCTGTTTAACACCTCCAAGTGTCGAAGCAGTTGCAACAGGAAGGACGTAACCACTACCACCTGAAGAAGTTGTATGTAAAGTTCCATCTTCATCAATAGTAAAGTCAGAACTGATTTTAATACCACCTAATGTTGATGTTGAAGCAATTGGAAGTTCATATTGAGAAGCATTTGCACTTAATGTACCATCATCAGTAATAGATAAATTAGTACCTACTTTAATACCGCCCAAAGAAGTAGTTGTAGCGGCTGGTAGTGTATAATTTGTACTAGCATTTACACCTGTATCAGTATCACCAATAAACCAGTTTCCATTTTCACCAATATGAGGAGTAACACCATCTTTTCCTTCTGCAACAATACCAGTATCTTGAGTACCAATGATCCAATGTTTGTTATCAGCATTAATAGAAGGAGTTAAACCATCTGTACCAGCGGGACCAGTTGCACTTACACCTGTATCAATATCTCCAAGCATCCAGTGATTATTGGAAGAATTAATAGATGGTGTAGTTCCAACATCTCCTTTTGGACCAACAACCATAGCAATTGGATCGCCATACTCTAATCCAGAATTTTTAATGCGTTGATGATAATATCTATCAGCATCAGTTTGAGTATCATGCCATTCTGATTTATCTACAGAAAATTGGTATTCAAAAGGACTTCTATAAAAAGAAAGTACCCAAGATTTAGTAGCAACTTCATCTGGACCCGCTGCTGGAACATATGAATCATTTTCAAATTCAAGTACATTCCTAATTGTAAGTTCATATTCAAATGTTCTTATTACTTCACCTTCTGATATAATTTTATGCTGCATTGTAGCTGAAATACTTGATGTATTACTGTAATCAAGTAGCTCAATAAGTTTATGTGATAGAGCATATAGTTTGAATACGAAAATACCTTGAGAAGCCCTGCTGTCATCAATATCATCACCTTCTGCTTTCATAATAAGGGCTTCTGGTACTCTCACAGTAGAGCCAGCGGGATAAGCTTGATCTAAGCTTACAGAAACAGTAAAAGTATAAGCTCCATTAGCATAAGAAACTGCTGTATAAGGGACACCTAAACGTTCACCTGCACCATCAATTAATACAATAGTGCCAGTAGGATTTATAGTAGTAGAAGTAGCTGTAACTTTGATAGATGAAACGGCACCAATAGAGAGCTCTTCCGCAAGAACTCCTTTTATGGCATGTTGCATATTATTATCAACAGCTACGGAAGAAGCAACTGTAACATCAGTTAAACCAGTCCACGGGGGAAATGAGGTGGGATCATCAGTTTGAGAACCATCCAGTGCAACATAATGAATTTCTAAATTCATATGATTATTTAGAAATATATCAAGTATTCTATTTCCAAATAGATTACCTGCCTCATCATAAAGATCATTGGATAAAATATCATAATATAAAATAGTATTTTCCATGTTACCTCTTTATTGTTTTTGTTGTCTATATAGTATAATATAGCATAATTTTTTAAAAAGTCAAGTTATTATTTAATTATTTTTTAAATTTTTTGAATACCTATGCAATAATTCATTGAATTTGGATCATATTCTGATTCATAATCATAACTTATCCTACAGGAATTACCTCCACGTCCGTCAATAGCAACATCCCAATAACCATAGTCTTCACTATAGACAGGATATATGTCAAGTGCAGGTCGAGCAGATACTTGTGGTTCTGGAAAGAATTCTATTTCGCCGCTTGGTGGAATAGTAAAATTTTTATATTCAAATTTCTCATTTTCTACACCATCGGCTCTAGTTACTGTTCTGAATCCAAAAGCTCCAGAATAACTTCTTCCAGAAAAGTTATAAACACTTTGATGTCTAATATCTATATTGCGATCAATTCCATATGTTGTATTAAAACCAGAACCAGAATCATCATGAACAAAACTAAAGGATGCAAGAGAATTAGTTTGATCAACGCTTCTTAAATATTTTTTACTAAAAGGTTTTTGATATACTTCTGTAGCTATAGAATCACAATATTTATACTCTTCTGTAGTGTTCCGTGCGTGAGCTTCTGAAGACGTATCAGAAGTAAATGGTCCTGTTATTAAGGAAGGCGATACCTTTCCTGAATTTGAGCCACTTAACACAACTTCCCAATAGTCATCATTATAAGTTACATAAGTTTTATAATTCCAATGATTGTTATCAATATCAAGGCGGTCTTGTCTAAAAGAACCTTTAAAATATTTACCATACTGATATTGCATTCTAACAAAAGGATGAAAAGGTATTAAAAGAACATACTGAAATTCATCTAGCATATCTATCAACTTATTTAATAGCACATGATAATTTTTGGGCCAATTATAAGGAAAATAATCAGGATAATAAGGTTTATCCCAATCAACTCTTAAAGGTATTTCATATTTTTCGCATAAAGATTCCCAATTCCAACACAAATTTTCTTCTATAAAATCACCCTTATGAATCACGTCTCCTGCTGAATTAAATAAATATGGATACAAAGTCGTCCATTCTGTTTCTGTTAAATTTAAAAATGCTTTATCTTGATTATAAAAATGTGAGCACAATTCATTAACTAGACTTAAAGCTACTCCTATAAATTCTCTTCCAGTTTGTACAGGCCAAATACCATATCCTTTTGGTGGCTCAACAAAATCACGACTGCCTTTTTGATGCCCAAACTTAAGTGAATCAGGCCATATCTTTTCAGGAAGTCCATCACTATAGCGCCATCCACGGAAATAATAAGGTTCAGTGAATGTTATAATTTCTTCTGGACTACCAGTCGCATATCTAGGATCAGATGGATCACTATAGGGTCCGGATGGATAAATAGTAAAACTAGCAGAAGGAATTGCTTTTTGAGCAAGAGCAATTTTATCAATTAATGCATTGTATTTTTCAACGAATTCAAGAAACCCTACATTAAGAAATTGTCCAAACGTACATGAACCCATCATCCCCACCTTTTTTGATTTAGATCATAATAATAATTAGCACCTCTATAAAGTTCACTAATCAAATATCTTTGATTTTTTTCATCATAAGTAACATATACCAAGGGTACTATTTCAGTTTCTAAAGAACTTTTTGGTTGCTCTGCTGTCCTAGGTTGCACCATGATTTCGCCTTTAAAATTTTCTTCATTTATATCAATTTGCATATATATATAACTAGATTCTTTAATAGTTATTCCAGTATCTGTATTATCTGGATTTGCATATGAAGATTGTTTACCATATCCTGATTCTGGGACTAGAGGTTGAGTTAAGATATAAGTTTTTCCATCAACTATACATTCGTGGATGCCTAAATCAACACGACCTCCAAGAACTTCAAGTTTGTAAACTGGAACACCGGGGGTTCCTTCTGCGTAATCTACTAATCTATTTGTATGAAAAGGATATGAATCATATGTTGAATGACCAATAACTGTAGGATTGCTAGTTAATTCTTGAACTACTTCAGTTACTACATAATCTTTAAATGTAATAGAACCAATTCTTCTATAATATGACCAAAAAAGTTGATTATCTGATGGTCTGGTCATTGTTAAAATAATAGCACTTTTAGCACTTTTGTATGTTGGAGAAATAATATTTAAATACACATATACTGTGCCATTTCCTTTAAATGGCGATTCTCCTGTCTCTGGATCAACATCAACTGTTCCAAAATCCAAAAAAACTTGTGCTGTTTTAAATTCAGCAATTCTAGCAGAAGTTCCTAATGATGTGTAATATAAACCAGCTTCTATAGCAAAATCTTCTGGATAAACTCCATTTATGATTGCCCATTGCCATGATTGAGAAGCAAAATTCTTTTCATCTACTTTTACACGTTCACCTCCTACTACAGGAACTTGAGAAATTCTATAATAACCTGTGTAGATATCTTCTTCAATGTTTTTATTATCAGTATATAATTGTGTAATGGAATAAGAAGCTACTGTATCAGAATTAGCAAGAAATTGTCTATTTGTAATTTGAGCTAAAATTATTTTATGTACCACACCTTTTCTAGATATTGTACTAGCATAATCACCTATTGTTATATTAGCAACAACAATGGGTCCCATTACCCAAACATTTAAAACAACATATTCATCTGAACGTGTTCTTACTTCTAATTGTGTCATTGGGACACTAAAAATTTTTAAGGTCTGCTTAGTAACTACGTATCCAGAATAAAATCCTTCTAAATTATGTGGGTCTTCTGGTAAAGGTTCGTTAGAATTATATATCCAAATATAAGGTTCTTTTTGAGAAGCATTTTCTGGAAGTTCCTTATTAAGAGGACTTGCTTTAATTACTTTAAAATAACCATTATAATCAGTTGAAGGTGCAGATGATTTAACGCTAGCAGTAATTGGAGTAAACACTTTACGATCAGAATGAATCTGACCAACTCTTCCTCCATTTTCTACCAAACCAGTTAATGCATTCATCATTGATTTTGCCTGTGGTGCATTATTTGCACCTAATAACACAGGATTTGCCATAATACCTCCTTACAATAATCCCTTTTTAGGAAATTCAAATGCATTCCAACTTTTCTCAAAAGCATCAACTATTTCCTCATAGAAAACAACACCATCTGCACTAATATTACCAGTAACTTTATTTAGTGGAACTGGTTCAACAATATTCAAGTCTGGTCTACTTTCTGAATAAAATCCTAAACCATTAGCAACATGAATAGCATTTGGATAAGCATCAGTGTCTTTTAAATAAAAGTCAGGATCAGAGCTAAATTGTATCCTAGTACGCCTCTTTGTAACTGGATGAACAAAGAAAACATCTTCTACAGGAACTACAGTATGCAAAACTGGCTTTTCATCTGCAATTTCCAACTTAACTTGTACTTTACAATAAGACCTTAAATTATCATTATCATTCAAAGTTTCTTCTGATGTTGATAATAGTAGTAATTTAGCACCATTTTTTGGAAGTATCAAGCCACCAATGTTAATTTGTGAAGAATTTACAGAATTTATAAAAGAAAATAAAGAATTATCAAATCTTTTTGTGTAGTATTCAAAATCAATGATTCTAGTATTAAGCTTTAAAATTCTTCTTACTAAAGTATTTGCATTGTTATAAACCGCAGTTACTATCCTATCTTTGCTATAATTTGTATAAGAAACTACATCATATACTTTATTAGAAACACCAACGTTACAACATTTATCTAGTTTAATAAGTTTAGCCAAAGCAAACCTCCATAATACTAAATAGATTGATAAGTTCTGAACCCTTTTCTTGGAAAATCTAAAGATTTCCAATCCAGTTCAATTGCAATTCTTTTATCAATAACATTTAAATCAGGATCATCCCAATCAGGAGCCTGTGTTTTATCATAAATGTACCCATCACTTGATAAAACAATAGGTTCACTAATTCTTAACTGATACATATCAGAACCCCAGTTACCCCATCCTTTCTTATAATCTCCAATATCACAAGGAAATAACTCTGATCTTTTTTTCTTAACTTCATTTCCACTTTCATCTACATAAGTATAATCTTGTGTTTTATATAGCTCTCTTAAATAAGGATTACCCTCAAATTGAACATAATCAGTAATTTGAGAAAGTCCTATATCCATATTTGCTTTATAACTTGTTCCGAGAATCTTCTCAATATCTACAGGACGCATAACAGCAATTTCTATTTCAGCATCAATTTTATATTTTTTTCGCTTTCTGGTTTCGTCATAATCAGCTTGCAAGGATTTTAAGATGCCTCCTCCTTTTTTTATTTTTATTCCACATACTGTAATATCATTTTTATTAACTGTACCGGTGTATTCTGTAATCCATTCATAGTCAAATCTTCTGGCATAATAAGAAAACTTAATTAATAAGTTACGAAGTTTTCTAATTCCATACATAGGTTCATCAATAGCATTTCTACAAGTATCTGTAGGATTTTTCATAGAAGTATCTGACTTCTTATACATCTTAGCATCATATATATCATATGTAACAACAGAAACAGACATTGTTGCCGGAGATGTATCGGAATTGCTTGAAGAACTGGAGGACGAGGAAGAACTTCCATCATCCTCCTCTATTTCTCCAAATGAATAAGAAACTATATAATCCCATTGTAGCAAAGCTTGGCCTTTAGGAACATTAAAATGACCATTATTTCTAAATTTATCATCTTGTGCAGTATCAATGGTAATATTTGTCACTTTTAAGAAAACAGATTCGGTGTCACTGATCTTCTTTTCTATGTTTGCCGGATGTCTATCTCCCCAAAATGGTAACTCAGCTTTCCTTATTACATCCTCATTTGCAAAGATGTCAACACCATCAGTATAATAAGTTATTACTTTATAAGTTACTTCTGCCGAGAAGTCACCTTTTTCATCTATTTCTCCATTTTGTAAGTGTTTTTGAACATCGACAATCATGATAAAAATTCCCCTTTATGTTGTTGATACTACTCCATTAGGAGTTTGAACAGAAAGAGCTGCATTAGTTGTATTCCTTGTATTCTTTTCTATTCTATCAAGTTCTCTAGATATCTTATTAGTTTCTTTAAAAATATTAGTAACATTAGCATTAATAGTTTTTTGGTAATCATTAGAAGCCGCTTTAGCTAAAATATCAAAAGCTTCTTTACTACCAAGTTCCATTTGCTCCACAGTAGTAATAGTCACTGTGCCACCGTGCATACTTTCTTGTAGTGAATTTATTTGAGATAATAAACTCTGAGCCTCTTTTGACATCTGTAAACCAAATTTTACATCTGTAGTATCTTGCAAAGACTGCATTACCTTTGCATACTTCTGTTGCAATCTTTGTAATTGTGCAGAATCTCCTAAGTTAGAAGCTCTAAAATCAAGTAAATCTTCTCTTGCTTGCTTAATGCTTGCAAATACATTTATAGTTTCATTTTTTAATATAGTCAAAACTTGCACAATAGAATTACGCAATTCTGGTGATTTAACAGAATTTAAAAGATTTCTGGTAAGAATATCTGCTATGTCTGCTGCACCTATTCTCATTGCAGAAGAAATATCTTTAATAGAATTTTGAATATTCTTTGGAAGTTGATTAAATTTATCCGATAAAATATCAAAACTCTTTAAAAATGTATCCATAGTAGAAGTTGTTTGACTACCGAAAGCATTCTGAACAGCTTCCCCTATTGAATATGCAAAATCAGTAGATTCTTGCTTTAACTTTTTAAGTAGTTTTAGCCATTCAATATTATTTATAAAGAAATCATTTAAATTTTTATTAAACTCATTAAAATCAGCAGTATTAAGTTTTGCAGAAAATACATCAATATCACTAGAATCTAAATTTCTAACTAAATTAACTATTGATTGAGAAGCTGCATCAGATTTTTTATTAATTACATCCATTACTTTTAAAACATCATTCAATGCAACCATGTCTTTAATAGCAGGAATTACATCTGTACGACCAACTTCTTTCGCATAATCAGCCAAAGCTGATTTCATTCCTTCAAAAGCTGCTGAACTATGAGTTTTTAAGTAATTTAAGTAATTATTATTAAATTTAATCAAAGCTTTATCTACTATAGCAATACCATTACTCAATTCATCAAGTTGAATTGTTGGAAGTTTTGCAGAAGCTAGAATTGTTTTATATTGAGAGATCATTTCTCTTCTTAATTCAATCATATTCATTAATGCTTCTTTAGTAGTTGTTTTACCAATACTATTAAAATTATTTAATGAATTTCTTATTTTATTAATAGAATTACCTAAACCAACTAATTCTTCTTGTGTACGTTCTGTTTTAAAATATTTATCAAAACCAACAATACTAGAAGTTGAAGTTTGCAAATCTGAAATCAATTGAGAATTAATACTATTTTTAAATTTAACTCCAATTTTTTGCATAGTTTCTTGAAAACTTCTTGTAAATTCTGAAGCTGTTTTTGCACCGCCATTAGCAGCTTCTTGTAAAGCACCTTGATTCAAATAAGTACCAAGAATAGAATTTAATTCTCCACCTATTGATGGAAGCATTTTACGCATAGTACCAATAGAATTAAGAATTTTCTTGTAGTTTTCTTCTGCAAGTTCAAGATTATTTACATCAGTAAAGTTATCTTTAGGACCTCCTCTAAGACTTAATAAAGCTTTAGCACTTTTATCTGCAATGGCATTGAATTTCTCAAGTAAATTATTGTACTCTGATTGATTCTTAACTAAATCAGTCATAGTAGTAAGCCATTTTGTAGAACCTTTTTCCATGCTTTGCAATGAAATAGACAACTTGTCAATTGTTGTTTTTAAGAAAGCAAATTTACCAAAATCTCCAAGTTTCTTACTAAACACTTTATCAAGTTCTTCATTAAATTTTGATAAAGCATTAAGTTGATCTTGATTCATCATCCCAAGATTCAACTTCATATTATTAAGACGTTCTACAGCTTTAGCTAACTCTACAATACGTTTTCTAGCTTCTTTTGAATCAGGAAGATTATTAAGTCTTTCCAATTCTTCTTCAATTTTTTCAATTCTAACATTAATAGCACTTTGAGTAAATAATTTATCAAAACTACTAGTTAGATTGTCCACATAAGAAGCAGTTTGTTCCAAATATTTATTGGCACGAGAATTAGTAATAGAAGATGATATTTTATTCCAAGCAAATTCAAGTGCTTCAAAAGCTACTAAAGCTAAAGCAAATGGCCCTAAAACAGACTTCCATAATACTTTAAAAGCTGCTCTAAGAGTTAACACAGAATTACGCAATAATGCAAATACACCAGTAGTAGTTCTACCTACAGAAACAGATTGTATCATTGCTCTTCTTAATGCTAGAAAATCGGTTATAGTGCTTCTTACTGCTCTTCTAAGTCTTTTAATACCAAGTATAAGTATATTTGTATTTTTAGCAAAATCACTTGGAGAAGCCTGTAAAAAAGCTCTCTTAAGAAACAATAATCCAACTTTAACTTTTGTGATAGCACCAACTAATAAAATTAATGTAGTTATAATTGTAAAAGAAGCAGCAATGACTTGTACAATTCCTCCAAGCAATGGCTTAAACATTCCAATCAAACTTTCTCCATTGCTTTTTAATTGAGTAAACCAGTTAATAACTCTCAATACAATTTTAAAACCGGAATATGTTGCAACAAACTCAGTTACAGCAACAATATTCTTTCTTATTGTTTCTACAACTTGATTTAACTGTTGCAATAGTGACTTTTGAACTTCACCTAGAGCCTTAGTTGCTTTTCCTGCAACTTCACTTTCATTACTAATAAGCATTAAGTTAGTAGCATATTGACCACCAACATCATTAGCAAGAATAGTTGCAGCTCTGATATCACGAAAATTAAATCCAAGTTTAATTAAATTAGAAGAAGTACCACCAGTAGCTTGTTGTAATTGTTGCATTACACCAGCTAAACCTAATTGTTTCAAAGCAACTGATGTACTTTCATAACCAAGTCTTTGAAAAATTGAATTTAATTTTTCAGTATCACTACTTAATTTTAGAATTAATGAATTTAATGCTGTAGTAGCAATATTGGTTTTCAAACCACGAGTAGTTAATGTTGCAATAGCAGCATTCAATTCTTCAAATGATACACTAGCAGCAGCAGCAGTACCAACAACTTTACCTAAGTCAGCATTTAGCTCACGAATAGTTGTAATACCTCTCTCTTGCGTCATATAAAGCACATCAACAAGATGACTTGCTTCATAAGTAGATTTTCCGTAAGCCTTGATAATTCTTGATAATAGTTGTGCACTACCCTCTAAATCGGTGTTTCCAGCAACAGCCAGCTTTGCAGATTGAGTTAAAACTTCTATTGCACCTGCTCCTTCAATAGTGGCGGTATTAATAGCAAACATTGATTTAGCCACATCATCTGTACTCTTACCATATCTACTTGAAACTTCTAGAATAGCATTACCAATATCTCTTAATCCACTTTCATTTTGTCTTGCAATTGTGTTAATTTGTCTTAATTGGAAATCAAATTCACCAAATGACTTAATAGCATCTTTAATAAAATTAACAACAGTGTAAATAACAGTACCACCGGCAAAAGCAGTTACAACGGTTTTCCAACCACCTGCTAACCAATTAGTTGATCTTGTTGCTCTTTGTAGTGCATTATTTAACTGATCTGTCGCAGTAGTTGCCTGACCACTTGCAAGTTTAAAATACTTCAATCCTTCAGAAGCTCTATAAATTGAATTGGCAAGTCTCTCAAATCTTACAAATGCTCTCATATTGGCACTTACCATAGCATCTACTTGCTTAATAAAATTACGAGTATGATTTACTATAGCAGAAAAAGCTTTGGAAAGATTTTCTACACTATTTCCTACTTTATCTACTCGCATTAATGAGCTTGTAAAACCACTAATAGCACGTGATATTGAAGAAAAGCCAGAAACAACTGCTGGAGAAAATGCTGCTAAACTTCCAAATTGATCAATTGTCTCTCTTAATGCAACCGCATTTTTACTTAATAATGCTGAAAAATCAGACATTCCGGACAATTTCTTAAAAGAAGAACCAAGTCTATTTAATGAAATTGAAATTGCATCGAATTGAGTAACTTCGGCAGGATTAATTCTTCCTAAAGATTTATATAAATCTTTTATAGAAGTTTGTAATTTAGTTACATTGAACTCTTGTCCATCAATTACTTTAACACCTTTGATCTGATTCTTAAACTCATCTGCATATCTAGCAGTAGTCCTTAAACCTTCTCCAAACCTACGAATATGGGTTGTCATTACTTGGAAGCCGGGAGCAACTCCTGAAGAAATTTCAGATAATCTTGCAATTTCCACAAAAGCTTGTTTGAAATTTGAATCCCGTTTGCCTAACTCCTCACCGAACAACTCTATAGCAGCAATAGCTGAATCAGTATAATTAGCTAAATTTTTGAACCCACTTCCTAAACGATTAATGGAAGTAGAAACAGATTCAATTGGTTTAATTGTACTTTTTAAATCAGCAAATTTAGTCGTAAAACGTGAAAAAGTCTCACTAAGTTCTTCAGCAACCTTAGTGAGACTCTTTATCGCTTGAACACCAGATGCTGTATTAATATTTAAATCAAATCCAACACTCATTGATTTTACCTCTTAATTTTCAATTATAGCACCGGGTAATCCACTTAAAAATCTGAAACTCTTGTCAACTTCTTCTTCAACTTTTTCATCAAGTGTTTTAAAAGAAATCATATACTTTTCCAATGGTCTATTCGCCTTTGTATCCTTTTCTGCAACTATTTTAGTTATAGTTCCTAACTGATAATCAAGTTTACTATATTTTTGTTTAGACATCGCAATATGCGCGATCCAGTAATTCAGAAGTTCTACAGGAGTTTCTCTTATCATTTTTGGAACATCCAGTATACCCAATCGCTCTGCTACCTCAAACAATTGGTCTAATACTGGATGATCTTTTAGTTTTTTTCCTGTTCTGCAATGTCCATTCCACTAAAATTAGTAATAGCTTTAGCTACTTCATTGAGGAATGAAACAGGAAGTTCCTTCAGCTTATCTTCAGGAATAACTGGTTCTTTAAGACCAGTTTTAATAATCTTGTAAAGCTGTTTTTCTTTATCTCCATCATCTAATTGGAAAATAATTTCACCCGGAAGTTTACGAATCTTAATATACTTCCCACAAACTTCAACATCCTTAGTTTCTGCTGCGAAATCTTTAAGTGAGGTAATATCCCAAAATAACTTTTCTGACATAGTGATCTCCTATTTGTTTTTATTTATAAAGGTGACTACACAATGTAGTCACCTGATTAATTAGCTTAGAGTTTCAACTACACCTTCAGGATGATAGTTAGAAGCATCTCCAGTGTGAGTACCACCAGCGATACCAAAGACTAGTTCAATCGTAGGCATTTCCCCACGAGTGTGAGTTCCGGGTGTCCAACTACGAAGCCATGCCTCATTAAAAGTAATCTTTTGTCCAGTAGGACGATTTTTAACTTTCTTAAACTGAATCTCAATTGTTTGAGGAACTCCAATCATAGCTTGTAACTTAGCACGATCTTCAAGAATTTCAGCAGCAGTAGCTGTAAAATCAGTAGGAGCACCAAGATCAGCAGGTGCTCTTTCTTCTGCACCTACGGTTTCATTTGTAGTAATATCAATATCATCTCCAGCATCAAAGCCCGGAGGAGTTACTTCCGTGCAATAAAGCTTAAGGGTAGGGTCCTCAGAAAAAGTTAAGGTTAAACCAAAACCAGATTTTTGAAAATCTTCAGGCATAATTAAGCCTCCTTATCATTATTAAATTTGGTAAAATAAATTCTAATTAAATAATGAATTTTATCATCATTCTTTTCAGACTCTATTTCATCAATTTCAAAACTGTTAATAACAATACTTAAAGTATCATTTATATCATGAGTGCCTGTTGCAAAATATTCTAAAAGTAATTCACCTAGTTTTGCAACACGTAAATCTGTATCTCTTTTATCAGATAATTCCAAAGCGTAGAATCCAGAACCTTGTGAAAAGTCAGCATATTCATAATGACTTGCAGCTCCATAATATTCCTTTATATAAATATTGGAATAATTTTCTTCTGGAGAATTATTTGAAAATAAAATTTTAATAGGTGTTTCAGCAAACAATTTATATCGTTTTTTAATATCTTCTAAACCATCAACTAAAACTCTTCTCAAATATAATTGAATATCAGTGTCACTAATCATAATTACTTATCTTATTGTTAAATATGGATGATTTTGTAAAGCTGCTTTTACTTTAGTTATAATGCCCCACGGATTAGTAGTTGGAGTAAATGGATGCTTTGCAGAAACTGGATGCCCCTTTGATACACCAATTGATCTCCAACCTAATTCATCAACATTTAAGTGGTAAGGATAACCATTCTCAGGATTTTTAGCAACATTATACATTACAATAGTTTGAGGAATTTTTGCATCAATTTGCTGCAATACATGTTCTATTTTATTATATCCATATATTGTTTCTTTAAAATTAGATAAACTTCCATAAGACACAGCATATCTAAAACTATTTGCATATCTTCCAGTTGACCATTTGGTTTTTGGTCTTAAATTAATCTCACTTTGAGCAATATCATGAGCACTTGTCAAAACTTCTCGTAAACTATTCTTTATAGTTTCCTTACCTGCTGAGTTAATTTCATCAGATAGTAGTTTAAAAAATACTTTAGACTTGTTAGTTCTGCGCATTTTCTCTTCTCAATTGCAAGTTAACTGCTGCTAATTGCTCTCCAGAATAAATCTTCTTATGATTTACAATAACAAACATAATTCCATTTATTTCCAATTTGTCTACTGTATTTTGAATATCTGGAAAATCAAATCCTTTACCTATTGCTTTACAATCTTCTTTCTGGATGTCAGAATTTGCTTTTTCATAAGCACTGTAACTTAAAGGAGGTGATACAGTAACATCTGTAATAGTATATTCTGTATCATAATCTCTCTCAAGAATTGGTGTCAATGGATCATAGGCATTTGGCTTATTTTTTCTATAATATTTTGCATTAGCAACGCCCATCAGATTTAACAAAGTGTTTGCTAAACCTGAACTTCCTGCAAAAATGTTGTCAAATAAACCAGCCATAATCAATACCTAATTACATTTACAATTGACGTTGCTCCAGAATTAGACTCTAACTGTCCAAACAACGATAAGAAATCAAGAGCATCTGTATCCAATTTTTTAGGAATCATTGTAGCATCTACTTTAATAGACATAGAGTCAAGTCTTGCTTCGCTGAATCCTTGTGTCAAAATAGATGGAAATTTCGTACTATTTGACATCAAATACAAAGCTTGTTCAAATTCTGCATACTTTACTAAAGCCGGAATCTCATCCGGTTTATAAGTTCTTCCATGCTTATCAACTAAGTTAGCTCTTGGAAAATCTAAGCTTTGTTCTGGAAAAGTTCTAGTTCCAAAAGGAATTATCATCAAATCATTAATTCTAGTAGCCTGAATTAATCTTGCAATTTGTTCCTCTTCAGAAGCATCTGTAAAAGCAGAAGCATCTGAACGACCCTTAAAGTAAAACAATGCTTCCTCTAAGGTTCCATATGAATTTGCACTAATGCCACCTACAGTTGCATCTAAAACTAATTCCATAATACATCACATAGTTACTTATTTATAATTTTAGGATTATTTTGAGAAGAACCAACCCTATTAAACTGAGAACCAAGTCTGCGATTAATTCGACGTTCTAGTTCTTTGTAAACATCACCAAGTGAGTCACTTCTCAACCTCTTCAGTTTAACCTGTTCATCAAGTAGTTCTGAAACAGGTTTATTAACAGGGGTTTCCTTAGTATTTTCGTACTTCTGAGCACGAACTTTCTTAAGAGAAGCTTCTAACTCCTGTTCAGTTGGTTGTCTCTTTTCATTCATATTTGCCATAATGAAAACCTTTATATTAGGATTTCTAAGGGGAATCACTCCCCTTAGAAATTTTTTGGAGATCACTATTCGATAATCTCTAAGAATTATCCTAGAGATTTAATCGCAACAAACGGAATTGCCTTACGATCAGCAATAACACGTGTCCAAGTAGTTCCAGCAGCAAACTCAGCGTAGGTAAGACCAAGGTGAGTGTTATTGACTAGACTATCACTGACCTTATACCCACGAGGATGGACTAGGATTGAACGCCTTGAGTAAAGTTTCTCTTCACCAGTACCGTTACCAGAGGCAGGATCGCGATTAATTTCCTGAGGACGATCAACATAACCATAGTTTAGACCAAATACACCCGGTCCATAGAGGAAAGTGTAATATGCAGTCTTATCACCGGCAGCAACAGTTGGCATACCGTCATCAACAACAACGCGCATACCGTTAAAAGTTGGGAACATAGTGTTGTTTTCGGCATCACGGATAAACTCAATTAGCTGCTGGGTCTGAAGGTTGGTGTACACAACAGAGTGCATTGCAATTGTATTAACAACGCTCTGATAATCACCAAGCTTACCACGAGCCATAATAATGGCTTCAGCAGTAACGGTTGGATCAGCGCCAGCACCGGTATTAGTAGAAATATCAGAAATTAGGTCACCACTATGATTCGTGATAGAATCAGAACAGATACCAATAGAAGCATTGATAATCTTCTTCTGAGCATCATTGGTCCAAAAATCATTGATATAATTATTGATTGCAGTCATTGGATTACTACCAGCAAGGATTCCTGCAATAGTCATTGCACTGAAACCTTTAGTATAGAAACCCTTAACTGCCATTTCAGCACCAGCAGTAATCTTATCAAGCTCTAGCTTGGTATTAGGATCATCTGAACCAATCTTAGGTTCATCCATATTGATCACACGCCAGAAAGGCATGTTAATATACTGACCGCCTTCGGTAGCATCCATAAGACGAGTTACACGTGGGTCAGAAACAGCTACACCAGTAGCTACAAAAGCGTTTTTAGTTAGAAATGCTTCAGAATCATATGGGGTAAATAACTCTGGTACAATAACATCTGTTAGACGAACTGAACTAGTTGGCATATTAAGTTCTCCTTATTAAATTGAAGAATATTTTTTTCTATATTCAAGTGCACGAGCCCTATCTTTATGAAACAACTCGGCTTGCTTATCTAAATTATACTTATCACTCTTAGGATCAAAATACTGATCCCAACCTGTAGAATTACCAACACCTTCTCTTGCACTAGCGCTCAAACTCGGCTTCATAAATCCGGGCATCTTTGAAAACAGTGTATCGACAAACTCATCAAGTGTATAAAGCTTATCAACGGTCTTATACTTTTTAGAGTCTTCATCAAATTCAATCTGATTCTTTGCAGTAAGACAAAAAGCTTCAAACATAGCAGGATCACCCTTTTCAGCAAAAGCTTGCTTTAGCGCAGTTGTCTTATTCATATCAGAAATTAGAGCAGTTTTTTCAGCAACTTCATCAGAGAGCTTCTTAATCTTGTTTTCATACTCTAACTTCATAGTATTGATTTTATTAGCGGAATCATTTCGGATTTCTTCAACCTTTTTAACAAACTCTTCATTCTTTGCATTACCGTTTGTCTTATAAGATTCAAGTTCATCTTTCATTGCATTTACCTGCTCTGGAGTAAATTCTCCAAAAGCCTTCAGCTTTGATTCCATTTCATTATGAAGCTTACGCTCCTTGAGCATTGTCTCATGAACCACTTTAAATTCTTGTAAAGGCTTTACATCTTTAACATTCAGACGATACAGTTCTTTTCCATCGTCTGTATTGACTTGTGTATAAAGTCCCTTAAGAGAATCATCAATTTCATTCAGGTTTGGTAGTTCAAATGATAAATCCGGCATAGTAATCTCCTTTTCCTTGATATCACATCTTAGAAGTTTTTTCTAAAGAATCACTCTTTAAAATATTAATTTTTGCTAAAGGTATCTTCTTTACCTTATATAATATAATATAGCACACTTTTTAAAAAAGTCAAATGCTTTTTATAAAAAAGTTTAAAAATTTTCTGTTTTTTATAAGTTATTTCTTTTTTTCTGTTCTTTCTTGTGATTTTCCATCAAGTACAACTTGAGTTGCATCATTGATAGAATCTCCACCCTCTTCCTTTGTTAAACTTTCTTTGGAATACTTTCCAGACTGCTGTTTATTAGATGATCCTTTGGAAGATTCGACAATTTTATTACGTTCTTCCTGTTCAGCATTCATAACTTTTTCCCACTCTTCAAAAGAAGAATATGAAGTGTCGCCATTCTCACGCAGTTTGTTATAATAATCCTTATTAGTATAACCTTTAACAGCACCAGACCAGATTGAATAATTATTAATGGAAACAGTAGAACTTTTAAGAATAGAAAACTCTAGATTTGGAATAATATCAATCTTAGAAACTTCTTTATCAGAAAGTCCTCTCCATTCTGCCGCCGCTTTGAGAATAACTGTAAACCCATCGGCAAGTGTTTTAGCAATTGATTTAAGCGAAGCTGTCTTTAATGAAATATTATTCTTTACAGATTCACCAGTTTCATCACCACTTTTGATCAAAGATAAACCAAGCCCTGAAGCATATTCTTTCTTAGCTTCAATTGCAAGACGTTGCTCTGATAAACCACTTCCACCAATTTCAACCCACTTCAAATCTGCTTCTGGATTAGTAACTATAATTGCTTTCTGTGTACCTGTATACAAGTCAGTATTCTCAATACCTTTTCCAAAAAGAACGCCGAAAGATTGTTTATGAATTGAAATTTCGTAATCAGCACTTGCCCTGTAAAGAGCTAAAGAAGCATTGCACAAAGAATAAATAATTGGTTTAGAAGGTTCGATTGACAATTCGTAGCCATTAAAGCAATAAAATGGAATTTCATTCTTAAATTTATTATGAATACGTGGATAAACAATTTTAAGTCCTTCATAATCAACAATACCACTATTATCAAAAGGGGGGTCAAAAATAGCTTTAAAATTATTAGAACCGCTATAAGAATAATATAAAGGCTCTTCTAGTTCATTTCCTGCATCATCTACTGTCTTCAAGCCAAGAAATCTATATCGATTTACATTCACAGGTGCTAATGCTGAGTTCTCATAATCAACATAACTTTCATCAAGTAAAACAAACTTTAGAAGCTGCTTACCTTTGTACAAAGTGTAACCCCAATTAACAATCTGTCTTGTATCATACTGAATCATATTTGGGTACATATCAACACGATTCTCAATAGTATCAGGTGGATCAAGCAGAATTGCATGACGACCATACTTAGTTAAATAACTTGAAGTATTTCTATAAATATCAAGAAAGGACTTTGTTTTTAAGTAAGAGGGATTCGGTAAATACTTTGTCCTAACATCATCAGGAACTTCAATAATCGGGTCCTTCTGCCAAAGAATACCAAAAAGACTATTAAAAAACTCTACAGGATAGTCAAACCAAGTTGCTCTATGTAGGTAATCCTCATAAGCAACCTCCCCTCTGGAAATATCCATCCGCATACCTTCGGTCTTACGAAGATACATCTCTCTGCGCTGCTTAATAACATCTTCTCCGCAAAGACAGTCGTCTACTTTATCCCAAATTGGTGCATACTCAGTATAAGTCTGCTTAGTAGGCAAACTTGTAACAATATCTTTTGAATCGTTCATAATAACTCCTTAAATATAAATATCATAGATACGTGCCACTCTTCTCTCTACATAAATATTAGTAAGAGCATGTACAAATGCGTCAACTTGGTCATCATGTTTCTGTGACATTGTAGGACTAAATGCAGCACACTCATTCAAAAATGCACCAACCCAATTTCCTCTTTTTGGAATAAAAACTCTACCAGAATCAAGATAAGGTAACACCTGTTCACATCTAAGCACCTTATCTTTAGTAGGGTTAATGTCTATAATTGGTATTCTAGTATCATTTTTTAATGTTTGAATTAAAGCAGGTCCTGAAGATTTATATTCAATAAAGAAACCCTTAAACAAAGAATTCTTAAAGTTCTGTGCTATTTTATAATAAAAGCCTTTAGCAACCTTTATTAAATCAGGCATTTCATATTTTCCGCGCACCAAGTCAAGCAAGTAGGTATCATTCTTATACTCACCAACGGCTAAAAACACAGAGTAGTCATTGTGATTCTTAATGCCTGTAGCAGTATCCGCAAAAATTTTAATACCTTCAAACTTATCAGGAAGCTCATCATATGTTTTAAATTTATCAATATGAATTAAAGTACCTCCTTTAGGAGTAGGTTCCTGCATATACTGCGACATGTATTCATAGGGTTTGTTTGAACGCATATTAAGAAGCTCTTTTATAGGCTCCTTATATTCCCAATAACTTGCAACACCATTCTTATCTAAATCAGCTTTTAAATAAGGTTCTGCAATTTTCTTTATTTTTTCAGGTAATGCTTCAAAATATTCCTCATCAATTTCTGCTGGAATCTTAATTAAAGTCCAATTATCAAAATTACAGTTGTCGAGAAGATAGCCAGTTGGATCATCCTCATGCAATCTCTGCATAATTAATACAATTGGAACATTTGGATTAGCTTTACGTGACATCAATGTTCCATAAATAATTGAATTGATGTTCTCCCTCTTAGCAGGAAAGTTAGCATCATCAGGCTTTAATGGGTCATCAATAATAATCGCTCCAGTAAAACCAGACTCCATATAGCCAGCACGCTTACCAGTAATCTTACCACGCATACTTGCAGCTAAGAACTCACCAGCGTTACGACCTCTGTACTCTAATGTCCACTCTTTCTTCTTATTACTATCTAACTTAAAAGAATATCCGGGTCGTAAATCTACAAATTCCGGTGATTCTATAATATCTTTTATATCTTGAGAATGACCTTCTACTAATTCATCTGAATAAGAAGTTTCAATGAATCTCATATGTGGATTCTTGAAATAGCACCAAGCAGGAAACATCTTTGAAACATATACACTTTTTGTAGAACCGGGAGAAATATTGATTATAACATTCTTAAGTTTCTGATTATAAACATCTTCCAATATAGAACAAATGTAATGATGATGCCAGTTTTCTTTGAAAACCTCTCCTTTTAAAACTTTAAAAAAGTAAGTAGAAAATGCAAAAAGACTATTCTGAAAAACATAATCAACAACTGCTTTTTGTTCATCATTTTCATATAATTCACTACTCATCATTTACCTCTTCAGCATCTTCAGAAGATGTTTCAATCTTGTTAGCAGCTTTGATTGTAGGCTCAGCAAAACTTTTAATCTTACTAAGCATTAATTCTGCGTCTGCTGGATTAAAGTTAGCAATAACAGTGTTATTAGTTTGATTCACACTATCGGAAGTTTGCTTTTTCCAGTTTTCCGGGTCTTGACAATAAAGAACCATCTCAACTGCTTTCATGTTTGGTGGAATATTCTTACTAACCTTTTTAACTTTCTTAGAAACAACTTCAAATTCACCATTATTTTTATTTTTAGTCTGAAATTCAGTAACTTCTATATCTTCATACACACCACCAGTAACAAGCTGTCGCAAAGATTGTTCTGCATAATCTTTAAGAGCAAGCTTTCCCTGAGTAATAGCATTCTTAAGCTCAGGGAAACATCTCTTATAAAAGTAAAAAGTGTCTTTAGATATTCCTAAGAAACTTAAAATCTCAGACTCAGGGGCTCCATCACGCACCATAATAGAAAGCTGAAACAACTTTGGCTTAATATCTTGCTGATAATTTAAAAGTTCACCTGCCGTTGGAATTCTTGCTTTTGGTTTTACGAGTGAAGTTTCATTTTCCATTTAAAACACTCTCCCACTTACTTATATTATTCTCTAGCCAAAATGAGTTTAGCTTCTTCTTATTATCAATAATAGTATCTTTGTATAACGACAAATTATTAAAATAAGTAGAAACAGATTTATCTAGTTCATTAGCATCTGCAAAACAGTTTCTTTCGTCAAAAGCTGTATAATTTGGAGTATCTTGTGTTAAAATAGGTACACCATCGGCCCAAGCCTCCAACTGTTTTATATTACTTTTTGCATAATTAAATAAAGAATGCTGCAAAGGTTGAATATATAAATTTGCATCTAATGATTTTCTATAACTTGGATACCCTAAAATATGTGTACCGGGATATACTTCAAAATCTTTTATAAATCTCTTAGCAAAATAAGGAATACATCCAACTAAAACAAACTGATACTTATGCCTATTTTCAATAATCCAATCAGAGATATGTGTAAAATCATCTACACCATTATTTCTGAAATCGTAATCCACATGAGATTTATCACAACAAATTACAATTCTTGGCCTCTTCTTATTTCTTTTATAATTATCAACCGATTTGTTTACATCATAAAAAGAACCATACCACCACTTAGGAATATAATTAGGAATTACTATAAACCTATCTATCGGAATATCTAGCTTACTAGCATAGTAATTAGCTAAAAACATATTTGTAGTAGTTATTTTATCAGCATGTGTCATATAATAGTCAATAAGAGCTTCTGCATGAAAAAATCCCGGTTTCAGCCAATTATATACAGGAATATCATCATAAAATAAAATATCATCTACATCATAAATAATAGAAAAACCATATTCTTTAGATTTTCCTAATAAGTAGTCATACCATTCTTTATAGTTAGATGTGTATAATCTTTGTACTCTAAAAGAATCACAATACTTTAAATAGTAATCGTCGTGATTAGAAGATGCTGAATCACAGAATCTATATTTATTTTTAAACATAGACTCCATAGTCAATGAAGGCGCAATGATTCTATAGAATCCCGGCCCACTCATCCCAGCATACATGGAACAATGTAATTTCTGACCAAAAACACTCATCAGCATCTCCTTATCATTTTAGTTACTTCTTCTTACCACCAGTTGAAGTTTTCTTTTTCTTACAAGCCATAGTAATATCTCCTTTATTTAACATAAAGTCCACACACACATTCTTTCTTATTTCTAAGAAGTGCGCATGGGCATTTTGTATCTTTAGTTTTAGCTACTTGACAAGGACAATCTGTCACATGTTCTTAAGAACACTTCTTGCTTCATCGAAGCTCTAACGAGCTTCTCCACAAGCACACCCTGAGTGACCCTCAGTGTAAATCCTAATTCCTTCATGAAGTAGATTTATTGCTGCATTGAGATCACGATCGATTGTCAGTCCGCAGGACGGACAAACGAACGTTCTCTCACCCAACAGTAAATCAGCTTTATGATACCCACAGCTACTACAAGTTTTACTGGATGGATAGTACCTATCAACTTTGATGTAGTTACTACACTTGTACATCAACTGCCGGTGTACCTCAGCCATGCCGGAGTTATGAACTCCTTTGCGAGTGCGCTTGTCAGCGCTCTCTTGCATGGCTTTTACATCCAAGTCCTCAATTACTACAACGCCGTGGTTCTTGGCTATTGCAGCAGTGAACTTGTGAACTGCATCCTGCTTGATGTTTCTGATCCTCTGATACGCTCTGGCTACCTTGATCCGAGCTTTCGCTCGGTTCTTGGAACCCTTTGCTTTACGAGCAAGCAGCCTTTGCTTACGCTTCAACTGCCTCTCTAAGTTCTTGAGCATGTTTGGAGTTTTACATTGGGTTCCATCGCTTGCTATCGCAAGTGACTTGCACCCAACATCAACTCCAACAAAAGAATCAGAAGAACTCCTAACCTCTTCATCCATCTCTACCTGCACTGAAACATACCAGCCATCAACATCGTGAGATACTGTGTATGACATGATCTTGCAATCAGAGTAGCGGAGGATTTCCGTCATTCTTACTCTACCTATCAAGGGCAACCTGATCTTGTTTCCATAGATAACTGCTTTATCATTAGATACATAGAAGCTATCCTTACGACCTTTCTTATGGAAGGTCGGTGGCTTACTTATTCCTTTAAAGAAGGACTTGTAAGCCTTGTCAAGATTCATGATAGCCCTTCGTGGTGCTCCGCCTGTGACTTCGCTTGCCCACTCCGGTCTATCCTTAGTCCATTCTCTTGAAAGCTCAACGTAGGAAGTTCTAACTCCTTGATCGTAAAGCTCTTTCCATCTTGCTAAAGCCCAATTATAGGCATACCTTGCGGTTCCTGCTGTCTTTGACAGCATGACCGCTTGTGCCTTGTTAGGCTTTAACTTGATTTTATGCGCTCTACTAATCATCGGATTCTCCTTGTGTTATACTATCAATATAGCATGGAATTAACCTAAGCATTCTGGTAGTTAATTTTAAATTAAGGTGGAGTTATTTTCGTACACCTGCTACATTTCTTGTGTCGAGGAAAAACTCCACGAAACCTTTCTATCTATACTATTAATATAACACTATTTACAAAAAAGTCAAGTGCTTTTTATAAAAAAGTCTAAAAATTTTTAAACAAAGTGTAAGAAAAACTCTTACACCTTGCTAAAACTTAATTATTTACATTAACAGCATATCTTTCTTCAAGCTCTTCCTGTCGTTCTGCACTCCAAGAAGATGACCATCTGAAGAATCCGATAATTCTAAGACCATAATCTTTAATTTCTGCTCCGCATTTTGGACATTTTTCGTACTTTCCTTCAAGAATGCAACCATTCTTACAACGACTATGAAACAAATTCAATGCAAAATGCTCACAACCTGATTCAACAGCTTTATGAATCAACATTTCAGCTTGCTTTGCTGTGACACGTTCTGTAATAGTCAAGTGAACAATACCACCACCAGTGAGAAGCAAGTTGGTCCTACCGTCCATCTTCATTCTGTCAAACACATCCACTTTTTCAGTAAGAGGAATAGTTTGATTTGAATAAAGATTAAATGGTACTGCTTCCTTACCAAAGATAAGACGATCAGCTTTAGCCATTCTTACTGCCATTGCTTCACCCGGAATCTGTTCAATATTTGGAATTAATCCAAGTTCTTTTCCACGTGAAATGCAATAGTCATTAAAAGCAGACATTACTTCAATGTCAATGTTTTCGTTCTTACCAAACTTGCGCTCTAGTGTTCTATAACACTCCCAAGTACCAATAAGACCAAAAGTTGAAAACAAACGATTGATATCAATTGTACCATTTGCCATAAATGGCTGCAAACCTGACTTAATCAACTTTAGAAGCAAGTCTTTATGCGCTCGAAGAATCGTACCTGCATCTTTCACAGCATCTTTCATTTTAGCGTAAAAATCATCAATACTGGTTGACATTAGAGCAAGTCTATTCAGATTTACAACACAAACACGATGACTTCCGAGTGATAGTGCTGCACCAAAAGAATTAACAGAAGATGCCATATCCATCATTTCTGTATCGTTTAAGAGGCGACAATTATGTGTTATAATACCATTTGGCAAGGTAAAATAAGGAACATCTTTGTCAGACTTGGTAGTTTCAATACAATAAGCATATGGACTTCCAGAAACTTTTTCAATTGATTTGATTTTAAAGTAAACGGAATTATTTACTATCTTATAAAGGTCTTTATAATGCTTCCTGCCCTTGAAATCATACCATCTAAGACAATATAATGGATAATTTCTATTACACTTTTCTCCTCTAATCTCTACATTGTCAATTCCAGTTCTATCACTCTTATCAATGATAGTAATGTACCCAAGTGATGTGCAAAGAGCTTCCATAGTTTCAATTAAATCTTTTGATATAGAATAGCATCTATTTGAATTACCTCCATCACTGGCATACCAACCTTCCAAAATACCTTTTCTAAAATCAACAGATTCTAGTAAGCAATTGAGGTTTAGTTTTTTAGAAGATGCACTTTCACCGGACACCCAAACTTTAATAAAAGAAGCAACATCTTTATTAGTGGCAATAAGAGGCACTGTATTATTTTGAACAGTCCCCATTCTAGTAGAACCACCTCTGCTCTCAACGAATTTATCGATGTACTTCTTACAAGCATCAAAACAATTTGAATTTAAAGAATAATTCAATCCACCATAAACTGTTGAACCATCTTTCAATTTATACTTCATATAAGAACCATCTCCCAAGAAAAGGCCTACTGCAAAGCCATCTTCATAGGAAAGTTCAGGAGAAATCCTAACTGTATTTGGAGTTTTTCCGAACAAAGCTCTTAAATTAAACATCAAATAGTCATCAGTAGTTAAATCTTTTGAAGCAATATCACCTCTTAAAGTTGGATTTAAATGATCTTCTGTTACAATAATAGTCTTGTTATTTTTAGTAGTAATTTTATAATAACTCTTATCGTAAGGAACCCTAACTTTATTGAAGTGGCTCCAAGTACCATTATGCAAAATTTTTGCAGAACTGCCTACATCATACTGAGAATATTCTGAAAAAATATTCTTAAACTTATCGAAAATAATACCTTTTGGAGTATTCAGAATAATTTTCTGATCACCGTCAAAACAACAGGACGAAACTTTACTGCCAGCAGAAACTAAAATATTGTACCTATGGATCGGTCTTTGACACATATCATGTACAAATTCTGTATCTACAATCTTTCCATCTCTTTTTGCAATATTAATAGTTACAACAGGAAATGTAAAAGGCTCGTTCGTTTCAGTACAACCACGATCAATAATATCACAGAAAATATTCTGAAGTTCAAGAATAACTTCCATCACATAATCCAAAGAATACCCAGTTTCTTCATAATACCATTCCAAATCATAAAGCATAGCTTTCAGTTTCACACGATCAAAGACTGAAACATTTGTAAATGGTGATTCATATGTACTTCTACTGCAATCATTTACATCATAAATAAACTGCTGGAACATGTTCTCAATGTATTTACGTGATACATGATCGTTTTTAATTTTATCAAGATCAAACCCATCAGTAAGTAAAACACGAGCAGAATCAAAGAAGAAACTTCCTACGGCAACGGCTCCGGCAAGAGCATTACTGCTTAACACATGTACAGTGCCAGCAAGCATACTTACATAAGAATGAAGATGTTTTGCAGGACTGCACTTCAAAGTACCTTCCCTGCCAGAAAGAACAAGATCAATGCCAGAAACTGAATAGCAATAAGGCAATAGAATCTTAGTTGCATCATTAATAGGCAAAGTATAATCATACATCATTGCAGAGATTCTATTGGCTTCCTCCTGCCCGACATTGTTCTTAAGCTGTCTGTAAAGCATGTCATGCCCAATAGTCTTGTGAAAGACATTATCAGCTTCAGAGATAATACGAGCAATTGAATTTGAAGCTTTATTTGCATTATTATCAATTGAATCATTATTCAACTGACCAAGCATGAAGTTCTCTACCTGACTGATATAATCATAGCGAGGAACATCAAAACCCTGAATTTTAAGAATAGAATTTGTCACAGAAGGATCAGCAATATTATAAACTGTGGAAAGACGTTCTTTCAATGCCTTCTTAATATTCTTCCTAGTCTTATCAGTTTTGGCATTTGGATTGAAACATTCTTCCACAGAAACAGTATCACAATTCATAAAATTTAACCTCATCAATTATATTTCCATTATTCAATACATAAAAGCGTTGATTTGTAGTTGCTTTGTATAAAGCACCAGCTTCTTCATTATAATGACCAACTTTTAAATAGTCAATATAATGTAAAAGATTTTCATATTTATATTTAAAGCCATCAAAAGTTTCTATACCAGTGTATAAACAAATTTTATATTTATACTTTTTGCAAAGAAGAAAATAATTTTCTAAATCAGCACACCATTCACCACCTAAAAATGTAATACAACTGCATTTATTTAAATAGGCAGACAGATCATATTCAAAGTCAGCTAAAGAATACTCTTTAGGAGTAATATTGATATTTTCCCAAGAGCACCCTTTACAATGATAAGGACAGCCTGCTACGAATAGAGAAAAAGATATCTCAATTGGAACTTCTCTAAATGTAATTTGTTTATCATAAATCAGCATTACCACATTCTTTCATATAAGGTTCTTCTGATTTCTTACAAGGAAAAGTATTTTTGCAATGAATACATTCCCAAACGAATTCTCCAGAAGAGAGCTTCATTTCCATTCTAACACCACATTTAGAACAAAACTTTTGTGGACTTGAAACAAACATATAAAAATCTCCGTAACTAAATTGTTTCTACTTTAACAGTTGGATTATTTTTAAAAATTTCTATAAAACGTTGTACTTTATATTCTTCAAGTATTTCAGAAGAAACTGATAAAGTCTTATCAAAAGTAAATGTAGCAGTCTGGTTTACGTACAGCCCATCAGTATAATTTGTCATAATAATCTCCTTGTTGTTTTCTTTCCGTGTACCATTTAATATAGCACTGTTTCTAAAAAAGTCAAATGTAATTTTCAAAATAAATACACTTTTTTATAAATTAATACAAATGTAACATTGAAAGTTATTTTTACAAAAATGAAATAGAAACTGTTTACTAAAACGTTGTAGTTTATATTTATTATACATTTTTAAGTAAAAACTTAATTCGCGGTATGCATCTTCCCTTTTGGGAATATTTTATTCAGGGAATAGTGGGTTTGGCAGTTCCTGCCATTGTGTTCCACAAAAATTTAAACAGACATTCATAGTAGTGTGTTTTTCTTTCTTTTCTTGTTTAAAAAAATAATATATAATAATATCCCCCTATAAGGGGGTATATATTATTATAAATTTTTAAAATTTTATTTCTACACGTGCGTATGCGCACACGCGCGAGGCAACTTGCTGTTGAATCCAATTGATGCAAAATTAAAATTTGCGCGCTTTTCTTCTTTTTTCTTTCCTGTAAAATTAAAATAAAATTATATTATAATAATATCCCCCTATAAGGGGGAATATATTATTATAATTAATTTTAAATTATTATTTTTCATAACGCATGTGCGTGTATACGCATACGCATACGCGTACGTGTGAGTGAAATTATTTCTCTGTTTCAAGCTGTTTTTTTCTTTTCTTTTTTCTTACCAAAAAATTATATTATATTTATATCCCCCTATAAGGGGGTATATATAAATATACTTTTTTAGTTTTTCTCTCCTAGCGCGTGTATGTGCGCGTATACATGCATACGCGTATGTGTGCATGAAGTGCATACATGAAAGCAGCTTTCCTGTTAGAATCGATTTTAAGGCATCTAGAACCCCTTTAGAATCGCTGAAGTGTTCTTTCCCGTTAAATTATTCAGGAAAGTATCTAAGTACCTCTTAAAATCGCTCTAAATGAATTTAACAGAAAAGTAGTGCAGGAAAGCTTGGTGAGAAAGCGTATTGGAAGATTTTAAAGCAAAATCATATCTTGGATTGTCTGTTTAAAAATATAATAGCTCTAGAATGCCTTTTAAATCAATTCTAAGGCCCTTCTCATCGCGATTAGGAACTTTCTAGATAGATTACATGCGATTTAGCTAAGTGCCTCTTAAAATCGCTCTAAATGAGTTTTATAAAAATAAAAGCAGAAGATGCGCTTTGAATGGTACAAATGATACATCTTCTGCTTTAACAAAAATTTATTAGATATTTTTACAAATTCTATACAAATAAATACATTTGTAGAGGTTTTGAAAATTTTGTGCAAATCTAAAGTTGAACTTTGAAATTGCACAGAAAATAATTGAAAATTTTTTAAAATAGCACTTGAAATTTAATTTCTTTATGTTATATTAAATAAAAATCTAAAGAAAGGTGGTAAAATGAAAAATAAAAAAAATAAATACAATCCTAATTTTTCTTCAAATAAAAATTTTTCAGCAAAGGAGCTTCACTGTAAGGAAGACGAAGTTTTTGTAGATGATCGTTATTTAGCTCCTGCTGCTGTATCTTGGCAGAAAAAGAAGAGAAACAAGCTGATTGCAAGTGATAAAATCATTGTTTGCGACAGATGCAAAGGGTCTTATGCAAGGTATTTGGACAACTGTCATCCATTTTATGATGATTTTACATTATGTGAGAGATGTCATGCAGAACTTTATGCAGAATAATTTCAGTCAGGAAGAAGATATTGAGGAAAAATCATGACAAAGAGCTGTTTTTGTATTGGCTGCAACAGAAAATGTACTTCTTGTATCTTTGACAATGATCCTTTACCAAAATTTTGTAATAAAACTGGTGAGGAAATAGATTTCTGGTCAGAATATGTTGATCTTTCTGTTGAAGATAAAGTAAAAGAGTTAAAAAAGGTTCTAGGCTATGAGAAATAACTTTGATGATCTTTGTATTGAAATTGAAGCTAATTTTAATTTTTTTCACTTATACACTTGAAATTTTTGGAAATTGTGATATATTAATATGTATCAACAATGGAGGCAACATGAGTAAAATTTGTACAAGATGTTTATATAAAGTGATGGATTGTGATACTGATTGTGTCTGTGGATTTTATTCAGATTTTTTCTATAATATGAGTAAATTTATGATCTCAGATAATCCTACTTATGTAGAAGATATTTATGCTCAAATTTATGATGCGTGGACCGATTTTGATACAAATGCTAAGAGAACAGAATATATTGATGCATTGTATAATGCTTCCATAAATGGGGTTCGTTTTGTAGAAGGAACTCTTCCTATCAGTGGTATCAAAAAGTATGCTTACATTGTGAATGATAATTCTTCTGATCCCTATATGATTATTGCACATAATGATTTGAACGAGTTGGAAAGATTGATAAAATTATATAAATTTGATATTATAAGGTGATGTATATGAAAGACTTACCAAGAGCACGTGTATTTTATGCGGGTGCTTGGCATCCAAAAAAGAAGTGGAAATCTTCTGAGGGAGGAGAATCTGTGACTGAAAAATTTCCTTACAAGTTTCCAATTTCTTTTAATAAGAGCTATTCTTTAAACAATTTAGATTCATCTTCAGGAGAACAAGATAATGGCAAGAATTAATTTTACAGACAAGACAGATAATACTGGTGGTGCTTATGATAATGATCCAACACAGCTTACTGCCGCTAATGTGAACGAGATCAAAAATGCAGTAAATGGAATTATTATTCCAGACAAAGTTTCACAGCTTCAAAATGATAGTGGATTTCTAACGTCATTTACTGAAACTGATCCTGTTTATACAGCAGATAAACCAAACTTGGCTCTTAAAAGTGAAATTCCGAGTATTCCTACTGCTGTAAATGACAGCGTACTATTCTATAATGAAACAGGTACACTTGTTACACTTACTCTAACAGAGCTTAAAGCAAAACTGGATGCAATTACTGCATAATATATGCTGCATAATATATGCTGCATAATATATGCTGCATAATAAATTAGATGAAGATCACTATTTATGTCAGTTGATTGTTATGATTGCAGTTGTTGTGGAAACAATGGTGTTTACGAAGAATATATAACTCATTGTTGTGAATGTGGAGAATTTATTTGTTCAGATTGTGTGATAAATGCTCCTGATGATGTTAATTTTCCTTTTATTGGACAATTAGTGTCATCACAGGGAGGACTTGATCCAAAGTATTGTCCATTTTGTTCAGGTGATAAAATTTCTCAAAAACAGATTGTAAGATATTTATGTAATAAATATCATTTATCAGAAGAAGAGGTTGTCAAGGAGATTCTAAATGAAAGAAGAAATGATTCTTAGAGTTACAGTTTGTGTTGATAATCAGCATGTCTTTGTAAATAACTTTGTATTTGATGCTATTGATATCTATGAATCAGATATTCATAATGATTCAATTTCAATGATTACTTTTTATTTATCTTCTGATACAATATTTCCTTTAGGAAAAATTATAGAAGTTTGTTTAGTTAATGAGAATAAGAAATTTGATTTAGGAATTCCTGTTTCTTATAGTTTTCATTGTCTTGAAAATAATAAAAAAATATTTGATTTATTTTATGAAACTGAATAAATTGAGTCTACATGATGACTATTTTTCAATAGATATATAAAATTAATTTAAAATAGTTTAGTCAAAACTATCCTTCAGCTCTTCACCTTCTTTTTGCAAAGTGGAGAGCTTCTTTTTACCCATATTTTGCAACATATCCCGATTTAATTCTTCAAATTCATTTTATAAAAAATTTTTATGATGCAAATTCATCCGAATATGATTGATTAATTTATCCGATTCTACTTATTCCACCACTTTTAATATATCAAAATTTCAAAGGAAAAATGTACTATTTTCCTTTGTTTTTATTTGAATAACTGTCTATAATTTTAGATATTTACTTACTTTTATTAAAAAACACTTACTTTTAGAGCAATTTAAAATACTTATTCCGCTAATTCAAAATCCAACTTTAAATTTTATAAAAAATTTTTTCAAGCTGATTACTAGAAAATCATTTTAAATCCCTATTAAAGCAATTCAGAGCTAGTTTAGTAAAATACTATTATTTCCTACTGCTTTCCTCCTAATGCTTCTCTAAATCGATTCTAATAGCATTATAATCCATTTTATCTTATTAGCTCATGCTAGTATAATAGTACAGTATAGCAAGATAATTTATCTATAGTGCATAATTAGATCAAATCTTATTGCTATTATAATACTTTCTATCCTTTTTATACTTTGCTGCTTTGTTCAGGGTAGTTCATGCCTAAACAATCTTACTCTGAATAATTCAATTATATAGTTTATAAATAAATAGATCAGTTTTGAATAGTTCTGATATGAATGGTTCAATTATAGGCAATTTAGTTCTGAATAGTTTAGTTCTATTCTTTTAAATTAGTTCCTATTTGGGAGTATTTTTGATAGTCCCGATTTGAACCTTTGGAAACCTTGATTTGAACCTTTGAAAAAATTTTATAGAAAGTTGGAAACGTTCATCGCCTGTGTGTGTGTTCCTATTTGGGCAATACCAGCCCCCCTCCTACTATCTAACAATTGTTTCATAGTCGCATCAGGTGCGAACTTTTCCAAAAATTTTTTCGATTTTTTCGCTTTTCGCGCTTGATATTCTGAAAAAAGCAATTATCTTAATAGGTGTAGCAGGAAGCTACAGGTTGATCAAAAATTTGAGATAAGATTCAAGTGAAAGGGCGTCCTGTTCTTTCAATTGTTGCAGTTCTTGTAACAATGTTTGCAACCCTAGCAAATCTTGAAAAAAAATCTCAAAAAAAAGTGAGATTCATAGTTGACAATCTGAAAAAACTGTGATATCTTATGAATACAGCGACAAAAGCGCAATAGAGCGTTCAAGCGCTGGCGTTGATTGAAAATTGAAGAAAGTATATTGAGTAGATTTATCACTCTCTCTACGATTATTCACTGATCGAATTTGGCTATGTGTCGATCAGGTTATATCAGTAGCTTTATGTAGAATGCGACTACATGAAACAAAAAATCATAGCAAGGATTATCTAATCTGTATTAGATAATCGCGGAACCTGAACAAACAGGGTAAACGGTTGCAATCAGATTTGTTATACACTAACAAAATAGTGTATACTGATTGGCGGGTAGTTGTTCTATCTGGTGATAGCTAGCGCTAAATGCGCGGGGGCGTTGAAATACGCTGTCGGACAGCGACAGGTCTTAAAACTGGCATAGTGCATAGTTGTATTATAGATTTTTTGATATCGATGTACATAATTGTACATGTTTGATCAACTAAAATATAGGAAAATGATTGCGCTATTCGATCATGAAATACAAGTCATGGTCAAAGCCTAAAAGCATTTTGTACACATGTGTACATAAATAATGCGTTGGTAATTGATGCAATAGATTTATCATTGCTATACATTACTCAAATGGTAGCGACAAAAGCATGATCGAGAATTGGTTAATATACTACTTATTAGCATAAATAAGTAGAAAAAATCGGAAACTATGGGAAATAGGACTAAAATATTTCCCAATTATTCCCCAATTTTGGGAGCTTTTGGAAATTGAAGTATCTTTATTGATACTTCATCCAGATATTAACAATAATTGTTAGTGTTTGGATGAAGTTTTAATAAAATATTGCAATATATTGTACCAGTATTGCAATATTTATTAATAATATGGTACAATAGGGAGTATTCAAAATGGAAAACATCAACAACAACGTCAACAGCAACATTGAAAGCCGGTTTCCGTCTACTCATTGCTCGGCGGCGTTTAAGGTCGCTAAGAGTAACAGGTGGATCAAGGCGATGACGATTGCCAAGGTCCAGTATTACGCCTTTTTCAAGGCGATGGAAAAGGCGCTGAAGAGCGCCACGAAAAGCGACAAATGGGAAATTGTCGCTGAATGCGCGCTGTCGGAGCAGGAATACAAAAAGTTCCTTGTCCTTGCTGAAAGGCAGTATTGGAATGTTAAGGCGTTGAACCTTGATGACAGTGGAAACATTGTCCGCAAGGTGAAAATTTGGATTGAACAGGTGGAAATTATCTAAGCCTGTTTGACCCAATAGAGGGGAATAATTTCCCCTCTACACAATTGGAATCTGGTTTATACCAGATTTTACAGAAGATATTACTTTTGTAGTGTTTTCTGTAAAATTTAGTATAAATAAGTAATTGTTTTGTGCTTGCAATGTGGCTTGATTGACTAAAATACAATATTAAATGATTACACTATTCGATTGTGGAATACAACACAATAGTCAAAACCTAAATGCATTTTGTACACAATGTGTATATAAATAATGCGCTGGGGATTTTTGTGCTAAAAATAGTACAAAATAGTAATACTTTCTATAAATTGTATTGTAGTTTATAATGTATTTTACAGAATGCAATATAGTTTACTGTTTAGTTTTTATTGCATTCTGTAAAGTATATTATATTAAGTATTCTGTATTTTGCACTAGTATAGAATGCTTATTATTAATTTTAGTGCATTAGGAAACAATAAGATGGAAAAGCCGCACATTGAACTTGAAATTGTTACTACTGTTGAGAGCACGCAAGATGTGTTCTTCAAAGTGAAGAACAATAAACGCAACAGTGCGTTTAATGATGGGCATGATTATTTCAATGCCAGCAATAAAATCAAAATTTGCTCTGTGGCGTATCCGGAATAGGATGGTAAGAGTAAGTTGTTGTGCGTGTTGGGTCAACTTCACAAACTGGACGATATGATCCTTAATGCTACTTCAGAAGATTTTAAAAAAATTCAACAGGCAGTAGATGAATACAACAACAAGTTTTCCCTACCTGAATTTGTATTTAGAGTATCAACTGCCAAACTTGGAACCACTGTTGAAATATTGTTGCTCAAACTTGAACATGATACTTCATGGAAAGAAGTGGTATACAGGGAATTCAAAATATTTGCAGATGAAGTTTTGTCTGCTGATGCAAAGTATACCATTGACTGTATTCAAGTGAATGATAAAACAGTATTCACTGAATTTGAATACTATGATGCAAATAAGAGCTTAAAAAAAGCTCGTATTGTTGCCGATATTGGCGTTGATGGTTGGTCTGTTTATTATCTCAATCATGATATCTATGAACTGTAATTTTATATTACTGTAAGTCTGAATCGTAGATTTGTCATGTGCAAAATGTGATAAATCTATGAAACAGAAAACTTCTCATAGGGATAAATAGAATAAAAAATAAGCCATTTTGAGCTTAAATCTATTTTTCCCTATTTTCATTTAAAATCGTAGATTTGTCAAACAGAGGATGCTATGAAACACAAATTTTGGCTTGTTTTAGTCATTTTAGAGTGCATTTTGGCAATTTATTTTGCAATACATTTCTAAAATTGACGTTATTAGAGAATAAATTGAAGTTAGCACTTAATTTTACTATGAAATAGTAGAGAAAAGTGCTAATTTTAATCTATTTCTCCCTATGGGAATGTTTCAATTTTGAAAAGAATAGCTATTATTTAGTATATACTAGTCTAGATTTAGAATTAAAAAATAATGGCAACTTCTATCAAACCTTTGATGAAGCAAGTAAAGTTGCTGAAAATATTAAGGAGCTGTTTAAGAACTCTCAATGGCACAAAATTACCAATCAACTCTATAGAGTATATTTAAATTAATTTAAAACCAAAGGAGAAACTAAAATGGAAAAAATTTGGTACGGTTCTACGAAATGCGATATTTGCGGAAATACATGTATAGATGTTCTGTATGATGCACAAACTAACTGGGGATGCTGGGCAACGATGTGCAAAAACTGTTATATAAAGCATGGCATTGGCATTGGTAATGGTGTTGGTCAAAAGTATATCAACAATAAACATGGCAAGTTTCAAAAAGTAGCTAGATAAGTATTAATTTCCTGAAAACTCATTTAGAGAGATTTTAAGGGGTACTTAGACAAATCGTATATAATCTATCTAGGAAGTTCCTAATCGCAATGAGAGAGGCCTTAGAATTGATTTAAACGGTATTCTAGAAACAGAGCGCGCAAAATAAAATCAGAAAGCTATTGTTTCTTGAATTTAAATTAGGAAAGCAATACAAAGTCTTGTTAATTTTACCCGTACGCATGCATGTGCATATGCGCGTATGTGCGTGCATGTGTGCGTTAGGAGAAATTTTAAAAAAGTATATTTATATATACCCCCTTATAGGGGGATATAAATATAATATATAATTTTTGGGAGAAAAAGAGAAAAGAAAAAGTGAAACAGAAATGTATGCCTCGCGTGCGCATACGCATGTATGCGCGTACGCGCTATGAATAAATTTTTAAAAATTTATAATAATATATACCCCCTTATAGGGGGATATTATTATATTTTATTTTTTTAAACAAGAAAAGAGAAAGAAACAAGCAAGAAAACCCACAGCCAAATATAATCTTCTGACCCATCTTTTCTGTTAAACTCATTTAGAGCGATTTTAAGGCCTACTTAGATAGTTTCCTGAATAATTTAACAGTAAACAAGCTATCAGCGATTGTAGAGGGGTTCTAGATACCTTAAAATCGATTTTAGGAGTATCACTACAAACACAAACTACAATGACTGCTTCATATGCGCGTATGTGCATGCATGTGTGCGTTAAAAGAAAATTACTTGAATAAACAAGCTATTCCCTGCTTTAAATTTGAATTTTAATTCCAAGGAATACCGCGAATTAAGTTTTTTCTTACAAAAGATACATTTTAATAATTTTAAAAATAATTCAAACTTGAATTTGAAAAACAAAATTGGAGTGTTATATTATGAAAGCTGAACGGATGGAAGAAAAACAAATCAAAGCTTTTATTGGATTTATTCAGAACATTTGCCCGAATGCTATTTTTGATTACAGAAAAGGACTGTTCAAAGTAAACGGTGATTGGTTTGACAATACAGAAGATGCTTTTATGATGGCACAAAGAGGATAAGTATTAAATTCAGAGGTTGTATTATGAACATTCCAAATCTGATTATTGAAGTTACTAGAAAATGCAATATGGCTTGTCCTCATTGTCTTAGAGGGGATGCAGAGAAAATTAGTTTTGATTACAAAATGCTTCCAAATGTATTTTCTGGAATTGATTATATCGAAACTATTACTTTCACTGGAGGGGAAATTACTGTAGCTTTACCCACTTTTGAAAAGATTGTTGAGTACATCTGTACTAGAAATATCAAATTTGGAAATTTTTATATCAAAACAAATCTTAAAAAGGTTTCCAAAAAGTTTCTTCTTTTGGTTGATATGCTTTATCAAAAGGCAGAATCTAATGATATATCTAATTTGGATTTTTCATTTGATATTTATCATGATTCTGATGAATTTATTAACAACTATTGGAGATACAAAGATTTTCAAGAGGAACTTTGTTTAGCTGATTATATCACTAATTTGAATGTTAATAAGGAACCACTAGAGTATAAACTTATTTATGAAGGTAATGCAACCAAATGGTTTAACTTTGAAGATAGTTACAGGAAACCAAGTTTCTTTAATGGATTCTTTGAAGAAGGTGATGATTGCTTTTGTGAAAATATAGTCTATGTTGCAGCAAATGGAAACGTAATTTCAGATTGCAATTTGTCTTATGAGCATATCGATGAATACGCTTTTGGTAATGTTCATAAGGAGACTTTGAAAGAGATTTTTTTGAAGAATACAAAGTCATCTGATGATATTATAGAAGTTGTTCTCTAAATTTATTGAAAATCCATTTGATATTTCTAAAAATTGAGTTATATTAAAAGTAATTAAAGTAAATGTTCCCTGTTCCAGCAATAACCTTCTAAGTTATCGACTTTAAAGAGCTGGATGGACTAGTCAAAAGGTTCGATTCCTTCAGGGAATACCATTTAAATAATTAAGGTGAAATATAGTTAATAGTGAATATAAAAGTTTATAATTATAATTGGGATTTAATACAAAAAGATCATGATAATACAGGATCGATTACTTTTATAATGAATAAATACAAACTTTCTAGAAAAGTAATTGAAACAGCTATAAATTATGGTCTTTTTAAAAAGAATATAAAAGACACAAACATTCTGAAGAAACAAAAAGAAAACTTTCGGAAATACGAATTAAATATTTAAAGAATAATCCAAATAAACATTTTTGGAAAACAAAAGAAAAATATAAATCAAAACCATGTGAATATTTAAAAGATTTTTTAAGAAATAATAAAATTTCGTTTGTTGAAGAATATTCATCATTTGGTAGAAATTATTCTATAGATATTGTATTTCCAAATGAGAAAATTGGATTAGAAATAAATGGGAATCAACATTATAATAAAGATGGAAGTTTACGTAAATATTACAAAGAAAGAGAAGAATATTTAGTAAATAATGGATGGACATTGAAACAAATTCATTATTCACTTGTTTATAATGATGAATATAGAAAAAAAATTATTACAATTCATTCATGACAAAGTTGATTTTGATTATTCCTTTTATATAAAAGAAAGAATGACTTGTAAAATTTGTGGAAAAGAAATTAAGGATGGACAAAAAATTTGCAATAGTTGTAAAATTAAAGAAAATAAGCAAAATAAATTTAATGAAAGAGTAGAAAAAATAATTAATTCAAAAGTTAATTTTAAAAAATTTGGATGGGGAGTTCAAATATCAAAAATTTTAAATATGACTTCTCAAGCATCTATTAGATGGATTAAGAAGAATATGAAAGATTTTTATGAAAAAGAGTGCGTAAAGAGTAAAAATAGTAAACTTAACTAATTATTTTATTATAAATACCATTTCCTCCGGTAGCTAAGTGGTGGTAGCGGCGGTCTTATAAACCGTGTCTTACGTGGGTTCAAACCCCACCCGGAGGACCATTTTTTGCATATTATATAGAATAAAATCTATTTTAAATATATTCCAAATAAAACAAATTGGAGGTATTGAAATGGCAATGTGTAAAGTTGAAGCAATGACTTGTAAAAAATTGTTTGATTATATTGTATCGGAAAACTTAGAAAACTCTGATATTCCTGTTTGCATTGTTGCAAAGTGTGCAAGAACTTATCCTGATCTAAAAGAAGGTCCGACTACTGGAGCCACTTTTTCAGATGTTCCTGTTAATTTTAGTGATATTGATACAGAATCATATTTTGAGCATAATGGAAAAGTTCTTTATATTTACGGTGTTATTTCTTAAAAATAGGAGATTTTGAATGAAAACTAAATTTATGGCAGAAGATCAGGTTAATCGTTATATTGGTTTCTTTAGCACTTATTATCCGCAAAAGAAGATTACTTTTAATTGGGATAATAAGTGTTTTTGTATTGATAGAACTGAATTTGATGATACAGTAGAAATTCATAAAGTTTATTTTGGATGAGGTTTGAAAATGGAAACAAGTTTGATTAATACATTGACTAATGATAGAATTATTAGTCTATTCTCTGATAAATTCAGCAACTTTATTATTACAAAACGTTCTAATAATTTGATTTATTGTGCTATGCAGTTTTCATGTGCTGAATCTCAGTATAAAGGAAGAGTTGAATTTTTTATCAAAGAATTTAAAAATAAATTTGTTTCCAGTAAGGTAACAGTAGGAGGGTTCAATAACTCAAAAATCCGACACTTCTATTATAAAGTTATGAATCCTTATATTTCCAGTGCTGTTGATTCTTTGAATGATTGTACGGGTGCTGCACCTAAATGCAGTAATTGAAAGGCTGATATATTGTTATATGATTGAATAATGATATATCCTATCACGAAAGTATGTAGTATTGCCAAGAGAATTTTTTCCGTTTTGATTCTCTACTCCAAATTTAAATGGTGAGTGATAAATTTTAATACTTTCAATCTCACATTTTATATTATAATATAACACAATTCAGAGGTGTATAATGATTTACAGAGATTCTAAAGGTAGGTTTTGTTGGATTTTGATTTGATTTTTTCTTTAAACATGTTATATTGATTGAAAGAACAGTTATGGATACCGTTAAGGGAGAAACTATAGTTTTAGTTACACTTATATCATCTATCGCTATGATTTTAACTACTCTGATACTATGTGTGTTTGCTTTTCACATGAAAGAATTAAAAATTGCGGAAGAAACTGGAATTGTAAAGCAATATAATGGAGAGAAAGACGGATATGAATGGAAGCGTATAGAGAATTATAAACCTTCTAAAGAGATTGTAAAATGAAAGAACCTTGTTATTGCGGTGCTACTGATTGTAAGCGTTGTCATCCAGAAAACTTTAAAATTATTGAATGTAAAGGATGTGGCGCAAAAATTCTTTTTGGAGCGTATTTAGAAGAGTATGAAAATTGGTATAGAGTAAACGCTAATACTTTTCTTTGTGAAGATTGTTACAAAAAACATATGGAGGATTGAAAATGGAAGAAATTATCTGTGCAATTGGTTATCGTAACAATGATGAAACTGTTAGTTTTAAATACCTTGAATATATTTCTTTTAGTGATGTAATTAATACTATTAATGCCATTTCAAATACAGTAGATGTAAAAAATGCTCTTAATGAAGTACGTATTGGAGATTTTTATGCTGCTACTGATGGGAGTAATAGATATAAGTATTCTCATAAAGGTATTAAATACTGCCTTGTTTGCAATAATAAATACCATTATGTTAATCATGTTAAAAAGTGGACTAATGCCACTTTGATTTTCTTATTTAATAAAGGAAGATGGTATGTGAATGATACTACTTTCATGAGATATGATAAGTGGTATAGTTTGAGCACTTATCTACTTAGAGATTATTATGAGTATCATCATGAAAAGCTAGCTAACATTTATGGTTTCGATTATTGCATTTATGAAGTTATCTCTTACAAGAAGTCATATTATATGATATCAAAATTTGATCTTTATGATTTCTTGAGAAGAGAAGAAATTGTTTCTTTTAATATTAAAAATGTTAATGATGATTTGAAGTATCAACATGAAACTTCTTTGAGGAATGTTCATAATAGGGAAATTAAAGTTAAGTTTATTACTCCAAATAAAATTATTGATGCTCTTAAATTCTTTAATGAGTATACTAAAAACATTAAATAACATGCACTCATACATTTGTACATTGTATGGAAAAACTCTAGTAGGTAGATATACAAATAGAAAACTTCTATTAGAATTTTTAAAGAAAATAAATAATAAAGATATCATGCCTTACAGCATCGATGAATGTTATATAAAGGGAAGTAAGAAAAATCTTGAAGTAACAGAAGCATATATTGGCAAATACATGGTGAATGGATTCTTAAAGATTTATGATCCATTGGACAATGTTGCATATAGAATTTGGGATAGTAAAGACAATACAATAAATCCAAACTTAATGGTATAATAAATAATTTTGGAGTGAATCATGAAAAAGATTAAAGTAGTTCGTGTTGGAGTTATGAATAATTTCAATTTCACTGAAACGGAAATGAACTATTTGCATAATAGATTTGATGATACTGATAATGTTGTTTTTGTGAATAGCAACAGTTTTGTTACTATTAAAAATGATTTTCCGAGTATTATCACTATTAATCCTTATTTTACTTTTGTTGAACCTAAAGGTGATATCAGCAATATCCGTGCTTGCAGAATTAAGTATATTGCTGGAGCAAAAGAGTTTTATAACGAAGAATTTTATAAAGCTGTAGATTGGTGCATTGAGAATAATATTAAAATTCTTGTTACTTTTCAGAGATTCAGAAGTCATAAAACTTTGAATGAGTATGTTCAGGATGTCGATAAGTTTAACTTTGAAAAGGGTTGGTTCAGAGTTAAAAAAGAAGAGAAGCTGAAAGCTAAGAATCTCATTGAAGCATATGTTTCTTTGAGTAAACCAGTTATCAAAAATATTCTTTATTTTTGTGATTTTAAAGGAGTTGGTTGTTCTGGTTGTAACAATTGTATTAAATTGGTTACAAATAAAACCAAAACCAGTAATTATGATATCTATGGAATGAATCTTAGTTGTTCTGGAGATAGTGGAAAGTGCTTGTTTAATTGTCCTGATTGTTTTGCGAAGAGACTTCTTGCATTTCAAAAAACTAAAACTCCTAAATGTGACATTTTGTGTAAAAATAGAAAGCAGAAAAATAAGGAGAATGCCTAATGATTTACAGAGATTCTAAAGGTAGGTTTTGTAAGAAAGAACATGCAGTCATTACTGTTGTGAAAGGTTATAAGGGATTTAAACCGGGATTACGTTGTCTTGGAAAGAAATACGCCGAAAACACAGTGTTTATTGAAGATGAAGCAATCCCTTGCGAGAGAGGTATGCATTTCTGCAAGAATCCTCTTGCTGTTCTTGATTTTTATGAATTTATTAATGAACATCATGATCAAAATGAATTTGCTGAAGTTGAAGCATATGGTGACATTAAAACAGATGATAATGTTAAGTTTTGCACTACAAAATTAAAGGTAGTGAAAAAACTTAGCTTTGAAGAATTTATTAATGCTGCACTTGCATTTAATGAAGAGCATAGTCATTCAAAAGAAGAAGTAGATACATATAATTCTATTGCAACCAGTAAGAAATATAAAAGCTTTGTCCTTAATAGAGGAAATTATAGTTGCTCTGTGGCTTCAGGTGACTTTAGTATTGCAAATGCTGTTGGACAATCTAGTGCTTCAATTACTAATGGAAGTAGGAGTATTGCAAATAGCAAGAGAGAATGTAGTATTTCTTGTGTTACTGGTGTAGATAGTCTTGCAAATTCTGATGGATGGGGCAGTATTTCAAGCACAACTAATTATTGTAGTATTGCAAATTCTAATGGTGTACACGGTATTGCAAGTAGTACAGGAGTAAGTAGTCTTGCTATTTGTAATGGACCTAATAGTATTGCATGTATCAATAGTTGTAACGGTATGGCTTATGCAACTAGAAAGCAATCTGTAGCTATTGCTACAGGACATAATGGTAAAGTCAAAGGAGCATTAGGATGTTGGATTGCATGTGCTGAACATGCTAGCAAGGGTGATATTATAGATATGCAGATGAGATATGTTGATGGAAAAGATATCAAAGCTAATACATGGTACAGACTTAAAAATGGTAAGTTTGTGGAAGTAAACTAAAAGGTTTATAAAATGATTGATGAAGCTCTTTCTGAAATTGGAAAAACTCCAAATGAGTTTTACGGTTATATTGATTCATGGATTGATGGAGATACTGTTGTTGTTCGAGTATTGAAACAGCATGAGAATGAACACTTTTACAATGATCCACTTTTTATTAAAGCTGATCATTTTCGTTTTTATGGTGAAGAAGAATTTCTCATATTTAAAATTATGCACTAGTAATTAGAGATTAAAAGATATGGGAAATATTATTTTTACTATTATTGATAAAAATTATTATAATAAATGTAAGTTAATGCTTGATTCATTTTTTAAGCATAATTCATTTTATTGTAATAAAGCCATCGTATATTCATCTGATTTTCTATCATTCTCTGATGATAGAGTGGAAGTTAGACTGCTTAATAAAAACTTTCTAAAACATAATTATTCTAAAGCAGAAAATTTTGAAGCATTGAGAAGTATTTTTATAACTTCTCTAATAGATGAAGGATTTGATGAAATTACTTATGCAGATGCAGACCTTTATTTCTACAAAGCAATAAAATTTTACCCATTATCTGCAAATTCAAAACTTATTGAATTTACTCCGCATTTTATTTATAGAGACTATTATTTTGATAGACTTAAAGATGAACTTGTCGGAGGGTATATAAATGGGGGTTTCTATAGAATCAAATCAGATGAACGCTCTAAAGAATTTTTCGTTAAACTCAATTATCTAATTGAAGAGTTTGACAAAGTTAAAGAAATTACTGCAAATATAAATTCAGGAGATTTTTGGCAGCAAACTCTTTTAAATTATTACAATATAATTGATAGACATTCAATTATTCATATTTCAAATGATCCATCTCTTAATGTAGGTTGGTGGAACTTTCGTGAAAGATTGGATTACGAAATAGCATTTTATCATTTTTCAGGCTTCGTTGATGATAGTATTTTGTCAAAGTATTGTGACGAAAAAGTCCCAAATGAACTTAAAAAGTTGTATAGCACCTATTATGAAATGATAGAAGATGTAAAATAGTGGAGGTGATTATTTAAAATGGAATGGGAAAATTTAAGAAATTATCAGATTGATGCAATTAATTTTATTGCAAGAAAGCGTGGGCGTTGTTTGATTTCTCTGTGTCCGGGAGCTGGAAAATCTTATGTGGCTTTGTTTCTTAGAAAGAAATACCCAAAGCTGAAAAAAGTTTTAATTGTGTGTCCATCTTCTATCAAACTTCAATGGAAAACAGAAGTTGGAAAGATATTTCCAGAAGATTCAGCAATTGTATTGACTGGTAGTAGTCCAGATAATCCTAATCTTGCTGATAAAAATTTTGTAATCATCAATTATGATATTTTAAACCGTGATAAGAAAAATTCTTGGGCTGATTACTTGAAAAATCAAGGCTTCGATCTTATTGTATTTGATGAATCGCATAAGCTGAAGAACAGGGAATCTGCAAGATCAAAAGGAGCTGCTGTTTTGGCAACTAATTGTAAGCATGTTGTTTTGCTTACAGGAACTCCAATTACATCAAATGTGCTTGACCTTTGGCATCAATTCTATTTGATAGATCCTATGAATTTCAGGTCGTTTAATACATTTATGTGGAAATTTTGTCCACTTAAAAAAATTAATGTAAACAAAGGTAACAGAAATATTGAGATAGAAGTTCCCGGCAAGCCAAGAAATGTTGTAGAATCAACTAGGTTCCTTTGAGGCGTGAGCCTCATCGAAGAAGAAAGTGAATTGCTGGAAGCCTAAACTTGTAGTACAAGCATGGCAATCAGCAGCCGATCAACCGGGAATGCTAAGGGTAGAGATACCTATGCTCCGGGGAAAAGGTTCAACGACTATCAGGAGGACAACCTAAGTAGGCGCTCCTGTTAGGGCTCAAGTGAGCTCGAAGTGCTCTTAGACTGGAAACGGTCTAAATGATATAGTCTGTGCTGCATGGAAACATGCAGGAAGCCCCGACCTGACCAGTCGGATAAGCCGAGTGAGTGTAGCGAACTCGCTTGAACAAGAACCACATGAAATATAATAACACAAGATAAATCCTAAAAAAGTTATATGAACCGCTTGACTTTTCCTTGGAACGTGTTATATTGATAGTATAACACAAGGAGAATCCAATGATTAGTAGAGCACATAAAATCAAGTTAAAGCCTAACAAGGCGCAAGCGGTCATGCTGTCAAAGACAGCAGAAATCGCAAGGTATGCCTACAATTGAGCTTTAGCTGAAACCTATAAAGGTTGGAAGGAAACTGGAAAGTCACCTTCAGTTTATGAGCTTGATAAGCGTTGGACTGCCGAGAAGCCAGAATGGGCTTCTGAAACAGCAAGAACATCACAGACAAGAGCTATTCTTAATACAAAGAGTGCTTATAAGAAGTTCATTGAGAACTTGAAAGCTGGTGTTTATGCTGGAAAGCAGGTAGAGCATCCGCGCTTTAAACGCAAGGGAGTGCATGACAGTTTCTATGTGGATAACGCACATGCGAAGCTGTGCGGTAAGCATATAAAGCTCCCTAGAGTTGGAAGTGTGAGGATGACGGAGTCCCTCCGCTACTCTGACTGCAAGATCATGTCATACACAGTATCTCATGATGCTGATGGCTGGTATGTTTCAGTGCAAGTAGAGATGGAGGAAGAAGTTAGAAGTTTTTCTAATTCCTTTGTTGGAGTTGATGTTGGGTGCAAGTCACTTGCGGTAGCAAGTGATGGCACTGAATGTAAAACTCCGGGTATGCTCAAGGACTTAGAGAGGCAGTTGAAGCGTAAGCAAAGGCTGCTTGCTCGTAAGCAGAAAGGCTCCAAGAACCGAGCGAAAGCTCGGATCAAGGTAGCCAGAGCATATCAGAGGATCAGGAACATCAAGCGGGATGCAGTTCACAAGTTCACTGCTGCAATAGCCAAGAACCACGGTATTGCAGTAATGGAGGACTTGGATGTAAAGAGCATGCAAGAGAGCGCTGACAAGCGCACTCGCAAAGGAGTTCATAACTCCTGCATGTCTGAGGTACACAGGCAGTTGATGTACAAATGCAATAGCTACATCAAAGTTGATAGGTACTTCCCGTCCAGTAAAACTTGTAGTAGCTGTGGATATCATAAAGCTGATTTACTGTTGGGTGAAAGAACGTTCGTTTGTCCGTCCTGCGGACTGACAATCGATCGTGACTTCAATGCAGCATTAAATCTACTTCATGAAGGAATTAGGATTTACACCGCAGGTCATGCGGGAAGTGCTTGTGGAGAAGCTCGTTAGAGCTTTGATGAAGCAAGAAGTGTTCTTAAGAACATGTGACAGTGAATCAACTTATTGGACATTATTTTTTTCAAAAGTCAGAAAAGGAAGTATACAAAGAGCTTCCAGAGATGAGTAAGATCATTATTCCTGTTGACTTGTCTAACTATAAAGATTATGAGAAAGCTGAAAATAGATTTAGAAAATCTACAGGAAATATGTTGGAAGCCTCTAATAATCTTCAAGCTACAAGAATGGTGATTGGTCAAGGAAAAGTTCAACCTACTTTAGATTGGCTTAAAGATTTTTTTGAAACATCTTCTGATGAAAAGCTTGTTGTTTTTGGGTATCATCGAGCAGTAATGGAGCAACTTCATACTTCATTTGGAGCTAATAAATCAGTGCTTTATTATGGTGGGATGAATGATAAAGCAAAAGAGGAAGCTAAACAAAAATTTATTCATGACAAAAATATAAAAGTATTTTTTGCAAATATTAAATCAGCAGGAGAAGGTTTGGATGGTTTAAATACAGTTTGCAATAAAGTTGTGTTCATTGAATATTCTTATGTGCCGAGTGATAATACACAAGCTATGGCACGTGTAAGACGAATGAACTCTACTTTTAAAAATTATTTTTCATACTGGATGGTTGCTGAGAATACTTTGGATGAAAAGATTTTAAAAATTTTAGATAATCGAATCAATAGGTTCCTTTGAGGCGTGAGTTTCATCGAAGAAGAAAGTGAATTGCTGGAACCCCTAAAGCTCTATTGCTACAACGTAACTGGTTTACAGTAAGCGTGACAGCGGCGAAAGCAGAAAGAAGTATAGAGATG
>OJKY01000193.1_pt1 | contig 59037 bp, 50 predicted proteins | sample 1596571 | NCBI WGS metagenome assembly OJKY01 (sample SAMEA4350170, study PRJEB24818) | metagenome | biome: human; feature: gut; material: faeces | place: Denmark | collected 2013-09 | reverse complement strand
AGATGGATGACCTCTTCAAGCAGGCCAAGGAAAAGGCCCCCTGCATCGTCGTCATCGACGAGATCGACGCCATCGGCCAGAAGCGCAGCGGCGGCCAGTACGGCGGCAACGACGAGCGCGAGCAGACGCTCAACCAGCTGCTGACCGAAATGGACGGCTTTGAGGGCAACAACGGCGTCATCATTCTCGCCGCGACCAACCGTCCCGAGTCCCTCGACCCCGCGCTCACGCGCCCCGGCCGCTTTGACCGCCGCGTGCCCGTGGAGCTGCCCGACCTCAAGGGCCGCGAGGCCATTTTACAGGTTCATGCCAAAAAGATCAAAATTGCCGAAGACGTCGACTTCAACAAGGTCGCGCGCATGGCCTCCGGCGCTTCCGGCGCGGAGCTTGCCAACATCGTGAACGAAGCAGCGCTGCGCGCCGTGCGCGACGGCAGACGCTTTGCCACGCAGGCAGACCTCGAAGAGAGCATCGAGGTCGTCATCGCCGGCTACCAGAAGAAGAACGCCATCATGACCGACGAAGAAAAGAAAATCGTCGCCTACCATGAGATCGGCCACGCGCTCGTGGCGGCGAAACAGACGAACTCCGCCCCCGTGCAGAAGATCACCATTGTGCCGCGCACCTCCGGCGCGCTCGGCTACACGATGCAGGTCGAAGAGGGCAACCATTACCTGATGAGCAAGGCCGAAATGGAAAACAAGATCGCAACGCTCACCGGCGGCCGCGCCGCCGAAGAGGTCGTGTTCCACTCCGTCACGACCGGCGCGTCGAACGATATTGAGCAGGCGACCAAGCTCGCCCGCGCGATGATCACGCGCTACGGCATGAGCGATGATTTCGACATGGTCGCGCTCGAAACGGTGACGAACCAGTATCTTGGCGGCGATGCGTCGCTCGCCTGCTCCGCCGAAACGCAGACGAAGATCGATCAGCGCGTGGTGGAGCTGGTGAAAGCGCAGCACGAGAAGGCTGTGAATATCCTCACCGAGAACCGCGCCAAGCTCGACGAGCTTGCACGCCATCTTTACGAGAAGGAAACCATCACCGGCGAAGAGTTCATGCATATCTTAAACGAAACATAATATCAAGCGGCCCGGCAAAGCACAGACGTTTGTGCTTTGCCGGGCCGCTGTGATCGTGCAAAAAAGGGTGGTTTTCGCAGGCCCGGAAAAATTCTCCTTCCCTTCCTCATCGTATTGTGATATTATTATATGAACAATTTGTGAAGGAGATGTAGCCGTGCAAAAGCGAATATCCTCTTTTATTCTGGCATTCCTAATGATCCTGACTTTGCTTCCCCCTGCGGTAAGCGCTGCCGACAAGGCGGAACTGAAAGTCCAATTTTCCGGTCAGGATACCCTGTCGGATAATTTCATTTTTTCTGTATTTAATCACGTGGCGGTCAAATTCTGCCTTGTTTACAGCGATAATAGGCAGGAACCCGTCAGCCCGGACGATCTGACATTCCCGGATTTTGTCAAGTTCGAGGGCCCCTCCGATGGCGACATGTGCTACCTGTCCATGCAGCACACCGGCGAAGGTATGATCACCTACGAGAAGGATGGAACGACCTATACGATGCCGGTCACTGTCGTCCTTCCCGATCTTGGGGCCTACTCCTCACCGGAGTTCACCGAAGAGAATCTTATCGAATCGTTCACGCTGACCGATTCCAACTCGGAGTTTTATCTCGCAATCAAACCGGAGCTGGCTGATCAGGGCTTTCAAATAACGGATGTTGTCGCTGAACCCGACTCTGATGTCCATAATCCGAGCATCACGACGGTAGCGGACGTTTCTGTGTGCGATGACGGCCGCTATGCGGCTGTCAAAATCACAGAACCGACCGCCAGCGGCAATTACCTCGTGCAAATCACGGTATCCACTCCTGACCATTCTCGCAAAGACAGATGGGTCTTCAGCATATTCATTGCAAATGACCTCCCCAGCCTCTATTACTGCCACGCATCAAATCGTCAAGGTAAGTGGGAGCTTGATCCTGCCCACGCGACGAACACTCTTAGGTTTCGTATGGACTCCAATCATTTCGGTGCCTTCTTCTATGGCAGCGGAAGTGCTGTCAAAGAAGGAAAGGCCGAGCTTGTTTCCGCCGATGCATTGTCATTTCCCGCGTATCTGGATGTCACGAACGCGGAGACCTTTGGCTGCGACATTCCCGGTGTCGTCTGCATTCAGGCCACGCGCTTTGGAGAGCAGGACGAATACGCTAATATCTCCTATGAGCGTGATGGTAGCACCTTTACGATTTCCGCCGAGACAGTACTTCCGACTGTTGGGTTTTATACCGAACCGGCGGCAAGCAAAAGTGCTCTCATTTACAGCGGCAACAGTTTTACCATGACTGAGGAAGATCGCACGGTCTACCTGTGTGTGGATCGCCCTGATCGCTATCGGATCGTCGGCATCAACAGATGGGAGAACGCCAGCGATGAAAAGCTGTTCGATATAACAGAGGGCAACGCCGGTGATGAATATCTTGCGTTTACCTTAAAGGATGGCGAAAGCGTTCCCAGCCATGAGTGCTTTCTCTTTGCAGAGCTTCAGGACAAGCGAAGCGGCAATTCCTGGTCCGATGAAGCATCTCTCTTCCTCAAAAGCGATATCCCGTCGCTGATGTACCGTCAGGTAGGGCGGGATAACATGTGGGACGGATTCTATGTTCCGGAGGATGCTCCGCTCAGAGGTTCAATGTTTCCTCTTTCCTACCACGACTCCGCCCCCTATGCTTTCTACTATGGAACGGAAGAAAACTACGTTCCCGTATCGGCTGATCAACTAAGCTCCCAAAACGGATCTGTCAGCATCCTCGAAGGCAACGGCGCAATACTGATCACAGGCCTTGTTTTTGAAGGTGAAGATACGATCATCTACACCAACGGCGACATCTCTGCAAAAATGCACGTCAGCATCCAAGCGCCCTACATTGGTCTTTACAGCAGTGAGAAGGCCAGCGCCGAGACTTATCTGGGCAGCGAAGTCAGCATGGGCAGTGCAAACGACGCTTTTTACGTTATCAAGAACGGCGGCCCCATCGGAAAAGTCACGAAGATCCTGCACAGCAACGATCCTCGTGACAGAAGCGGCGATTTCGAGATCTCTTTCTCGAAAGATGGCAGCTGGGCAAGGTTTGCTCCCAAAGCCGGTATCCTCCCGCAGGGCGGTAAATATGAGATCTTCTTTTCCGATGGCTCCGGAAAAAGCTTCACGATCAATCGCACCGACCTCCCCGCGCTTGACACGCCGTCAGCGCTTGAGTGGCACAAGTTTTATTTTCACGTCGAAACCTCCACCGGCGAGCAGCCGTTCGTTGAGCGCATGGGCGCGATGAGCTTCAAGACAGGCGCACTGCTGCAAAATGACTTCTCAGTAGAGATCTATTCTGCCGCAAATTCCTATGCCGTCCCGCTCATAACGGAGCACACACAGTTTGGATCCATGAAACACATTGAGCATCTCACCGTGCCGACTTTTATTTACAGTGATCTCCCAAGCGGCACCTACAAATTCCGCGTCCGTTTCAATGGTGACGGCACAAATTACCGTAGCAGCGAATGGAGCGAATTTTCCGAAGCATGGACATACACACGTCCGTCGCAGCGCCTGGCCGCCCCGGATCCCGCATTCTTCGCCTGGGTAAAACAGAATGACCACTATGCCTCTACATGGAAACCTCTGGATGACGAGGCTGCCGGATACTATCAGGTTCTCTGGTACGTTGAAAAGCAGGGGCATATGGGGCTAACCGCCGCACACGGTGATATCCCTCTCCATGTTGCCGACGAGCAGAGCGGGATGATCGTTTCGGAGATAGACGATTCGGTTCTGTTTCAGAACGGAAACGCCCAAGAGCTTTACTTCCGCGTTCGTGCAATCCCGTATGACATTACAAAATACCGCATCAGCAAAAGTTCTGATTTCAGTGAACCCTTTGACCTTAACAAAGTCACGGTTTCCGTAAATGACAAGCTTGACAGCATCATCAAAGATACCGAATCGACCGACGCCCTTGATACCATCAAAAACGTTCAGGAAGTCCTGAAAAATGACACCGCGGATCTTCATACGGCTATGGCCGCCGACCTTGCAAACTCCGGTGGTCCATCGAGCGGCACGCTCGAAAAAATAGAGCAGCTTGAAGAGGCTGTGTCCGAAAAGGTTGAAAAGAAGATCGAAGCGGACGCTTCTGCCCCACAGGAGATCCGGGATATTGCCGACGATATCACCATGACCGGTGCGACACTCAATGTTGCCCCCACGGGCAACGAGACTGATGGAAAGCCGTCCGTCACACTCGAGCTTGCCAAGCCGAAAGAGGGCATCGTCATTGACGCTCAGCAGCACAACGCTGTTCAGTTCTCCATGAAGCTCAGCGGTGCGGTGGGCAACGATGAAGGTAGTGAGGGGCAGCAGCTCATCGTTCCGATCGTGATCCGTATGCCGGTCCCCGAGCGCATCAACCCCAGCTTCCTCGTGATCCTGCACAAGCATTCGGACGGAAGCATTGAACAGATCCGCCCGAGCATTTTCTTCGATGAAGCAGCCGGTCGCAGCTATGCGCTGTTCGTCGTCAGCAGTTTTAGCGATTTTGCCTTTGTTGAGTATAACTTTGGTTTTGCGTCCAACGCCGTCACAAAATACACCAACAGTGCTGCCTTCACCATGGCGGCAACGGGCAATGCGAATGGCAGCAAGGTCACCTATACAAGCAGCGACCCGGCGGTTGCCGAGGTCGATGCGGAAACCGGCCTTGTGACGATCCGTAAGGCAGGCAAAACGACCATCACCGCAACCGCATCGGCAACTGAAATTTACCCCGAGGCACAGGCCAGCTATGAGCTCACCGTGAAAGCCGCTCCGTCGCACACCTCCAATACAGCGCCGGTGGTCAAGCCGGGTACCGATGACTCAGCTGATGCCGCCACGGAAAAGCTGTTCTCTGATGTTCCAAAGCGTTCCGCCTATTTTGAGGCCATCAAGTGGGCAGTCGAGAGCGGCATCACCAACGGTACGGGTGACGGAACGACCTTCTCGCCCAACGAACCCTGCACCCGTGCGCAGATGGCAATGTTCCTGTGGCGTGCCGCCAAGACTCCCGAGCCGAAAACGCTCAGCGGCTTTACGGATGTCTCTGCAAATGCCTACTATGCCAAAGCGGTCGCGTGGGCCGTTGAAAACGGCATCACCAACGTTACAGGGAACGGAAGCACTTTCTCGCCCGATGAACCCTGCACCCGTGCGCAGATTGTGGTGTTCCTCTGTCGCCTTGCAAACGGAGCACCGAAGGGCAGCCAGGTGGCATTCACCGATGTAAATGAGCATGCATATTATGCGAATGCCGTTCTCTGGGCGGTCGAAGCCGACATTACAAACGGCACCGGAAACGGAACGACCTTCTCGCCCAACGAGCCCTGCACTCGCGCGCAGATGGTGACCTTCCTCTACCGTTATTTCGTAAAGTAAATCTGCTGCGACCTCATCAATTTCAACCGCTCCCAATACCGGATATTTTCCAATTTATCAGCTCAGGTAACTCGATGCTACTCCATATCATTTGATAGTAGAATCGTGAATTCCTGAAGAAATTGCTCATACAATGTCTGAAAGAGGTTCCGCCTTCGGCGGAACCTCTTTCTTTCACCCTTAGTGCTGCCCTGCCGTTTGGGGAAACGCTCAATCCCTCCTAAAAAGCGGGGTCATGGGAGCTCCGTAACAGCACGATTGGCATCTATCTGCGGTGCAGATAGATGCCAATCGTATAACGAAATATTTACTATTGTTTGTGCAGCTTCTCTGCGTGAACACAGGCAACATAGTGTCCGGGGCCGACCTCCCGAAACAGAGGATCGGCAGCCATGCACTCTCCCGTGCAATGCTCGCAGCGAGAGGCAAAGCGGCATCCCGGTTTGACATTGATCGGGCTGGAGACCTCACCCTTAATAAGCTTCAGTGGCTTATTCCGCATAGAGATATCCGGTCTGGGGATCGCTGCCAGCAGTGCATCCGTGTAAGGATGCATCGGGTGCTTAAAGAGTTCGTCCGAGTCGCACAACTCCACGCATTGCCCCAAATACATGACCATGATCTTATCCGAAATATGCTTTACCACAGAAAGGTCATGCGTAACGAACATATAGGCGAGATCCATCTGCTCCTGCAGATCCATTAACAGGTTCAGGATCTGCGCTTGAATGGAAACGTCCAACGCCGATACCGGCTCATCACAGACGATGAACTTCGGGTTTAGTGACAGCGCACGGGCGATTCCGATACGCTGCCGTCGGCCGCCGTCCAGCTCGTGCGGATAGGAATTTGCATAGCGTCTTGCAAGACCAACACGATCCATAAGCTGTGCAGCGTGATTAAAGGTCTCCTGCTTGCTTCGATATATTCTATGAATGAACATATACTCGGCAATGACCTCGATAACAGACTTACGCGGGTCAATAGAAGAATACGGATCCTGAAAGATGATCTGCATGTCCTGCCGCAGCTTCCGCACATCTCTGGTGCGGTAATCGGTGATGTCTTTCCCTTCAAAAAATATCTGACCGCCAGTCGGCTCAATGAGCTTTAGGATCGTCCGACCCAAAGTGGATTTTCCGCACCCGGATTCTCCAACAACGCCTAAAGTCTCTCCAGGGTATAGTTCAATATTGATGCCGTCCACAGCATGAAGCATAGCACCGTTTTTCAGCTTGAAGTATTTTTTTAAATCAACTGTTTTCAACAGCGGCCCGCTTTGCTCAGTCATTCTTGCAGCCTCCTTCCGAGTCGGTGAACAGATGGCAGCGCAGCTTATGCGTTCCATTGGTCGTAGTCGCAGGACGCTGCTCGGTGCATATCTCCATGCAATGACTGCAGCGCGGGGAGAACGGGCACCCCTTCGGCAGATTCGTCGGATCCGGCATAAGGCCGGGAATCGGCTTAAGTCTTGCCGCCTTCTTCTCCAAATCCGGAATGGAGTCAAACAACCCGGCTGTATAGGGATGGTGTCGCTCTCCGAGGAAAATATCCTCCGCCGTACCGGATTCGATGATTTCTCCGGCGTACATGACTGCGACATCGTCGCACGTTTGAGCGACAATACCCAGATCGTGGGTAATGAGCAGCATTGATGTTCCAAGCCGATCGCGAAGCTCGCGCATCATAGACAGAACCTGCGCTTGGATCGTCACGTCCAGTGCGGTGGTCGGTTCGTCCGCGATCAGCAGCTCCGGCTCGCAGCAAAGTGCTATGGCAATGACAACTCTCTGCTTCATTCCGCCGGAAAACTGATGCGGATACTCTATCTTACGCTGCGGAAGAATACCGACCATCATTAACGTTTCTTCGACCTTTTGCTCGACCTCTTCCTTTGTGAGATGCTCATTATGCAACCGGATCGCTTCCGCGATCTGATCTCCCACGGTCAAGACCGGATTCAGAGATGTCATCGGATCTTGGAAAACCATTGAAATCCGATTGCCACGAATGTGCTGCATCGTGCATTCGTCGGCCTTTAAGATATCTTCTCCATCGAACAGGATCTCTCCATCTTCAATGAATCCGGTGCGTTCGGGAAGCAGACGCAGTATCGACAGTGCCGTTGTTGTTTTTCCAGCGCCGGTTTCGCCCACAAGCCCCAGCGTTTTACCATGGCCGATCGCAATATCAATATTGTTGACTGCGCTGACGGTCTCCATGTCAGTCCTGTATTCCACCTTAAGATTTTTGATTTCTATCAGGTTTCCATTTTTTTCGTTCATCTCTTCACATTCCTTTGCTCTCGGTTCCTGCGGTCAGGACTTCAAATGCGGATCCAAAGCGTCGCGCAATCCATCACCTACCAGGTTCACGGAGCAGGCGCAGAGGACGATGGCAAGTGCCGGATAAAACAGCAGGAAAGGCGCTTTTCTCATAAATTCTCTGGCCTCTGAGAGCATCAGTCCCCATTCAGGCTGCGGGGGCGGCATACCGAGGCCTAAGAAACTCAGCGTTGATTCATAAATGATTATTTTAGCAATATTCAACGTAACATTGACGATAATAACACCCACGGCGTTCGGGATGATGTGAGAAAGAATAATCCGCACATTTCCGGAGCCGCCGGCGCGTGCCGCCTCTACATACTCAAGCTCTGACAAATTCAAAACCTGAGAGCGTACTAAACGCACATAGTTTGTAAAGTAAGCCAAGGTCAAGGCAATCAGCAGATTTGTGAAGTTGGATCCCAAAGCAACCACGACTGCCATGGTAAACAAAATGTCGGGTACGGACATGAAAATGTCCAGAGTTCGCATAATCACACTATCTACTACGCCGCCGAAATAGCCCGCGATAGCACCCAAAGCGCTGCCGAGGGCGCAGGAAGTGATCGTTGCCAGCACAGCAATGGAAAGGGAAACGCGGCCGCCGTGAAGGACACGGGCAAAAACGTCCCGTCCGAAGCCGTCGCAGCCGAAAATGTGTTCAGCTGACGGCTTTGCCAGAATGGCATTGGCATCCTGATAGATCGCCCTTTCGTATGGCGCGATCTGCTCGGCGAAAACTAACAGCAGCGCAATGATGATCAGCAGTACCAGGCCTATCACGGCACCCTTGCTTTTCCTGTACCGTCTCCATATCTCCGCGGCCTGACTTTGCCTTTTAAACGTAATAGGAGAGAAGTCCTCCTGCACAACTTTTTTCTTTTCGTCTGTCATGTCATTTCCCCTTTGTGCCTGCATACTTTGCACGAATGCGCGGATCAATAAATGCATAGATGACATCGACCAACAGCATAATTACGGTAAAAACAATGGAGATCAGGATCGTACCGGCAATAATGACCGGCTCATCCTTGTAGTTGATTCGATCAATGATCAGGCTTCCGATTCCAGGCAGAGAGAACATCTTCTCAACCACCACAGCGCCACAAATAAATGTACCGAGGCTGAGACCGATTTGCGTTACCACCGGAAGCAAAGCGTTTTTCAGAGCATGCTTCCAAATGACCGTACCTTCCGAAGCGCCCTTGGCCCGAGCAGTCCGGACGTAATCCTGACGGATCGATTCCAGCATGGCTGACTTGGTAAAACGAATATTTTGTGCCGCCGGCGGAATAGACATAGCCAGAGCCGGCATAATATAGCTTTTTATCCCTCCATTGACGTCGTAATAAGAGGGCAGAATGTTCAGCTTCAGAGAAAATTCGTAGAGCAGGAGCGTTCCCAACACAAAGGTCGGGACAGCTGCCAGTAGGAAAGATACCACAGAAGGGATCGTATCCCAGAGAGAATACTGCCGCACAGCGGCATAAACACCGATCGGCACACCGATCAATGTCGCAAGTACGACGCCCATCAGTGCCAGCCGGATCGTCAGCATATAGCGAGGGAGGATCTCATCGAAAACCGACTGCTTGGTAAAATATGACGTCCCAAAGTCACCCTTGAGCATATTGCCGATGTATATGGCATATTTTTGTAAAAACGGTTTATTGTATCCGATCATTTCGTTGTAGGCATCAATGTCCTGCTGAGAGGCGGAACTTCCCAGCACAGCCTGTCCAGGCGTTCCCGGGGTGATGCTCATGATCGCATAAATAATAAGTATAACTCCCAAAATCGTTGGGATCAAAAATAAAACTCGTTTAATGATGTACTTATGCATTGAAAGCCTCCAAGTCCATTCGCCGCCCCGCGCCATAAGGCGCGGGGCGCATGAAGCATAACGCGATCACTCTTTGCCCAGTCTGTGTTTTATTTCCACGAGAAGTTGAACAGGCGGTAATAAGACGGGCAGGGAGTTCCGATATCCAGATCGGCACGGTAAGCAATACCAACGGGCAGATGCAGGAACGGATCCATGACCGCCGTATCCATGACAATGCTCCACAGTTCGGTGTAGATGTCATACCGCTCAGCGACATCTGTCGTACTGACACCGTCTTCGATCAGCTGGTCGATCTTTTGCCACTCGAAGGGGCTTGAGCCCTTTCCGTCGCCGTTGAAACGCACCACGGACACGCCGCCGCCATTGTTGTCGTCACCGTTGGATTCGGATGCCACCATTTGACGGATGTTGTTGTAATCGTAGTTGCCGCTGTCGCCGTAAACGAGCATATCGTAATTAAAGCGGTGCAGCTCGGGAACGATCACGCTGATGTCGCCGAACGAAACCTCAGCGATGAGGCCAACATCTCTCAAGTTAGACTGGATGACCTGAGCGGCCTTGACCTTTTCAGAAGTCTGAGAACCGTAGGTCACAATCGTTCCGACAGGGATACCGGCAGCAATCTCCTCCTCGGTGAAGCCGGCGTCAAGCAAATACTGGTGTGATTTCGCCGTATCGAACTCGTAGAGTTCGAACTTTCCGTCGGATGCCTTAGGAGAAGTCTCGCAATACTCAGACGGGATCCATTCGCAGGGAGACACAGCGCCGTAACCGGACACGGCCGCTGCATTGATGTTATCCTTGTTGATCGCGTGCAGAATGGCCTTGCGGACATTTTCGTCAGCCAGAATTCCGTTATTATTTTTGGATTCCCAGTTGATAAAGAATGTACGGATATTGTTGCCCTTGAGCATAACGCAATTGTCGCCGGCCTTGGCTGCCAGAGACTCCCATTCAGCAACGGGGGCATCATGCAGATAACCGATCTCGCCGTTTTCAAAGGCGATGACAGCCGCGGAATCCTCGGTGATCAGCCTATACTCCACATGCTTGACATCCGGTGCGCCGCCCCAGTAATCGTCGAAGGCTTCCAGCCGGTAACCGCCGGCCACATCATACGAGCTGAAGTAGTAAGGCCCTGTGGCTGCCTTATGCACTGTTGTGCCAAATGCATCTCCCGCCTCGGTAACCTCGCGCTCACTCGTGACCTTGATACTGAAGAAGGTGTGAAGGATGGCGGAGTAAGGGTACTTCAAGGTGATCTCAAAAATCTGATCGTCCACAGCGCGGTAGGAATCGATCATGTTTGTCAAAAAGTTGAAGCGCGGGTTCGCCATGGCACGGTCGTAGCTGAATACCACGTCAGACGCCTTGAGCGGATCACCGTTTTGGAACTTCGCATCCCTAAGCTTGATCGTGTAGACAAGCTGATCGTCGCTGATCTGAACATCCTCTGCAAGTGCTGGATAATAACCGCCGGCACCTTCGTCAATACCGTAGAGGCCCTCAAAGACGTTGCCGTAGGTGACCTGCATGTCGACCAGATGGGTGGTCTGTGTCCAGTCCGTGGATTGGAGCGCGGTGGGAGTACGCAGCACTAACACCTTGTCGTCGTTATTCTGCTCGGCATCGTTGCTAGAACCCTGTTTTTCACCGCAGCCGGCCAAAAGCGTAGCCGCCATGGTCAGCGCCAAAATTACTGATAAAATCTTCTTCATATTTCGTCTCCTCTCATATCGTATTCTGAATGTTTTCATGAAAGTGCGCTTAAGGGTGCATCCACCCATCCGATGGTGAGAATCCAAAGAAGCCGTTGCTTCAGAACGCAATCAGTTGCTGTCGCGCTTCAGGAACGCAGTCATGCAGTGGACGGAACCGCGACCCTTGTTGAGCTCGGAGAGATCGAGTCTGTCAACCGTGATGCCGGCCTTTTCCAGCAGCTCGCAGGTCTGCGGAGCAAGGCAACTGGTAACGATGTGGCCATTATCGATCGCGACGAAGTTGGTGGCATGGCCGTACTTGGTCTCGGTGTAGGACGGGGTCTCAATGATGCGGAAGCCCTTCTTCTTCAGGCGATCCACGACCTCATAAGGAACCTGACAGGAGTGGATAACAACGGTATCTTCGCTGGCGATGTTCAGCAGACCGTCGATGTGCGCATGACCATAGGGAATCTGCATGGGGATGATGTCCGTAACACCCTGACGAGTCAGCTCATCGACCATCTGATTATAGCCGCTGCGGTTCGCGCGGGAGGAAAGGGAGAGGATCGCGCAATGACGATCGACCCACATCGCGTTTGCGCCTTCAAAGATACCGTCGCCAGCGATGGTACGAACGATAGGAACACCCGCATCGGCGCAGGCCTGTGCAACATAGCGCTCTTCACCGCGGCGCTCCTTCATGGCCAGACGGGTAATGATCGCGCCCTCCGGCGTCATGAAGAGTTTGTCACGGCAGAAAACAGAGTTGGGACGATCTGCGCGGCCACCCGGCGTATAATAGACCTTGATACCGTGGTTGCGATAATAATCGGCCAATGTGTCATGCTGCTTGCGGAAAAGCTCGGGATCGACCGGTGCGCGGAAACGCACCTCATTGAAATCGAAATTATCGACTTCGGGACCGGGGCGATGCATCACAACGGCACGAAGCTTCGTGTATTCAGAGGAGCATCCCCAGTCGCCGCCCCAATACTCAACAAAGTCCTGATCAATGGTCGTTTCCAGAGGGAACCAACGCTCGCCCGGAATCGCCTTGATATTGGTCATTTCTTCGCCTTTGAGCATCTGTTCGTCCAGGTCAATCATCGTTTTGGAAATGTAACTCATTTTTCTTACCTCCGATTTAATTATGACGAAAGTCATCATCTGCTTTTATTACAGCAATTACCGTTCCAAAACATGATATTTCTTCTAAAATATTTTTTCTATTTAATAGATACAGCTTTCAAAAAGAAATTTTGTACATATTTACAGAGGAAGAGGCCGTCATTTTTTGTTTACTTGTGTTTCCAAGCAGTATGCGCTATAGAAAACAGGGTGTACAGGACAGCCCAAAAGACCATATGATCCATTTTCGTCAGGACACGACATCGAATCACAGGTTTTTGCATCGCAGTAGCTCCATTCCGAGCTCGGTAATATCGCTGCCGCCCCGCCCGCGGCGTGAGTAAATATAGCCTTGCTCGCTCAGTGCATGCAGACTGTTTCTCACCTCGCTCTCCGTGGCGAAAAAGCCTGCCGCATGGGCTGCGCTCAACAGCTGCCCTCTGCCGCCGTGTCTGTTGTCCCGTCTGCATCGCATAAGCTCCTCCAGCATGAAATAAGACAGCGCATCCATTTCCCGCTCCTCTTGCCCGATAACGACGCCACCTATGCTGGGAAGGTTGAGTGGCTCTGCGTGGAAAGACATCGGCAGATCCTCCGGCGCGACCACGGGCACCTCCAAGCTATCGAGATATTCCACAACATTTTTTAGCTCGCGCACATTTCCGTGCCAGCCGTATCTTAAAAACATATTCTCCGCCTCGCGGGACAACGTAAATGTCGCGTGCATTTCCCGTTGCAGTTCCTCGAACAGCAGCAGAATATCCTTACCCCGACTCCGAAGCGGTGGAATCTGTATGGGCAGAACGCACAGGCGATAATACAGGTCTTCGCGGAAACGCCCATCGTGTACCATTGCGAGCAGATCCCGATTTGTGGCGCTGATGATACGAACGTCAACATCGATCATGTCCTTGCCGCCAATCTTTAAGATCTTTTTCTCTTCGATTGCTCGCAAAAGCTTCGCCTGCATCTGCATTGGCAGTTCCCCAACTTCATCAAGAAAAAGCGTTCCCCGGTGAGCTAATTCAAACAGGCCGGATTTTCCGCCCTTTGCCGCACCGGTAAAAGCGCCTTCCTCATATCCGTACATTTCGCTTTCCAGTAGGTTTTCCGGCACGGCAGAACAGTTGATCGCCACAAAGGAGTAAGCACTTCTGCGCGATGCGTTGTGGATGGACTGTGCAAACAGCTCCTTTCCGGTTCCGCTCTCACCGGTGATGCAGACACTTCCGTCCGATCGTGCGATTCGTTTTGCGATTTCGATCGTGCGGCGCATCGCTTCACTCTCGCCCTTGATCTGATCAAAGGTATATGCCGCGCGGTGGCCCATGCCGACTGCTTTTTTGCGAAAGCGGTACTGCCGCTCCTCGCCCTGATTAAAATATTCCAGAGTAATGACCCGGCTTTCGATCCCGTTCTTTTCCATAACGTCTGACACCATAGTCATGACCTTTCTGCCATGGATCGTTACCAGCTCGTCCTGCGTTTGTTCCTCCAGACGTTTTGCGATGCGAAGGCGCAGCTCCGGAATAATTTCAGTGATATTGAATTTTTCCAATCGTTCGGCGCTATCCTCCAGAATGTCGCAGGCTGTTCGGTTGATTGCCTGTATCTGACCTGTCACATCTGTTATGACGACTCCTATCTTAAGCGCGTCGATCACGGCGCTGATCTGCGAGAGCAGACGCTTTCGCTCATTTAGGCGATGGATAATGGCGGAGTCCATGGTCAAGACCTTTTCCACCTCTGCCTTCGCGGCATCTGAGGTTACGGGATCTGCGACGCCTATTGCCTCTGCCAACTCATATACGGAGTCCATGTTTATGGCGCGCTCTCCGATGTCTATAACCGTCTGTATTCCTGGGGGAACAAGCTGGGTCTCACCAGGCGTAATCGCAACACGGATATTGGGATCGTACTCACATCCGGGGTAGTAAGGCTCCAACTGCAGATTAATATTTCCCTCTCGATACAGCGAGGTGATCATTTCCATGCAGTACTTATAATCGATGTTGACCAGCAGCGCACTAGTTCCGTCCTGAAGAGCGCGGATATCATTCAAACTCTCACGGTACAGGCTACGTTTGAGCATAATGACCCTGGCAGACTTTTTGAGTTTGGGCCTCACTTGCTGAAAAATCGAGTAAGAGGAAAGTACGACACAATCTTCCGGAAGAATGGTCGTATCCGGCAGATCCGGAATGATATAACCGTGAAAATCAGCCGCATCACCCAGAAAAAGAGAGAGCTTCTCCGTCATGAAGCGAATATAATTTTCGCGCCGCGCGATCACCGCGATGGCCGTTTTCTTTTTCATATAAGACCTCCGTATACCGGAATAGGCGGGTGCCTTCCTTTTAAGGCAGTGCAAGGAAAGCAAGAGCGAATCTTTCAGCAAAAACGTTTTCCAAAAATTGTATAAAAAAATTTATAGCATGTCAATAGCGGTTTGAGGATTGTTTATTAAGCGCAAAGCGCCGTTTTCTTTTTTAATAAAACCCAGCTTGTAAATCCATCTCATGAAGAGCGCTTTATCGATTGGAGTAGGCCGTCTTGGGCGGCATATCGGCATGCACCTCTATCAACAGGTGCAACGGGGTACAGCAACATCGGCATCAACAAGATCGACAGTATGCTGAGAACGCCCAACTGCCCGTTCGTGCTTTTCGTCGGCACAAAGAAGCTGGTAAAGCGCCGGGAGTTTGAAGAGTACATCAGCCAAAAGCTGGTGATCTGACGGCAAAAGATAATTTGTAAAAACAGCTTGAGAGAAAAGAACCTATCTGCTATAATTATGTTGTTGCAGTAGGCTCTTTTCTCTCTGCGGAAAAGGAGTATACAATGGGCAAAAACTTAAAAGGCAAAGAATGCGGTAAGGGTATCTATCAAAGAAAGGACGGATTATATCACGCACGTTTTGTAGACAAAGCAGGAAAACGACATGAGAAATATTTCCAGACGATTCCCGAAGCTCGCAACTATTATCAATATGCGCTGATACTAAAGATCGGGCTGACTTGGGATGCCATCGACTGGAAAGCAAGAACTCTTACGGTAAATAAGACGCTGGAGTTTCGGCATAAACAGAAGGTGTGGCGTGCAGGTCCTCCGAAAACATAGCAAAGCTATCGCACCATCCCGCTGACAGATCGGGCCTATGAAATTCTGAAAGAAATCAAGGATAAGCGCCCTTGGCAAAAGGAATCTCCGCTACTCTCACAAACACTGGAATATATCGACCGGCGAACGGGGGCAATCTCCCGGCTGGTCATGCGTGATCTTGTTTTTATCAACTGGCGAACAGGAGAGCCAGCGAAGAACAGTTCCTATGATACCCACTTATATAAGCTCTGCGATGAGGCAGGAATCGAAAAATTCTGTATGCACGCTTTGCGCCACACCTATGCAACGCGTGCAATCGAAAGCGGGATGCAGCCAAAAGTGCTGCAAAAATTGCTCGGTCATGCCAGCATCAAAACGACGATGGATCGGTACGTTCATGTGACGAATGATTCCATGTCAAAAGCCATATTACAATTTGAAAAAGTGCAGCAAAATCAAAATGGTACAGTAATGGTACAGTAAGCGCCGTTCAAGTGCCGAAAACCCTTGAAAAATAAGGAGATAGAGAAAACTATGAAATTAGGTATCGTCGGACTTCCGAACGTCGGCAAGTCCACTCTCTTCAACGCGATCACTAACGCGGGCGCGGAGAGCGCCAACTACCCCTTCTGCACCATCGAGCCGAACGTCGGCATGGTGGCCGTGCCCGACGAGCGGCTCGACAAGCTCGCCGAGATGTACAACCCCAAAAAGAAGACCCCCGCCGTTATCGAATTTGTTGACATCGCAGGTCTTGTCAAGGGCGCGAGCCAGGGCGCGGGTCTCGGCAACAAGTTTCTTGAGAATATCCGCCGCACCGACGCCATCGTGCACGTTGTACGCTGCTTTGACGATGAAAACATCATGCACGTCGTGGCCGACGCCAATACAAACGTTCCCGTCGATCCCCTCGGCGACATCGAAACGATTGATCTGGAGCTCATCATGGCGGACCTTGAGATGGTCAACCGCCGCGTGGAAAAGGCCACAAAGATGGCCAAGGGCGACAAGAAGTTCCTGCACGAGGTCGAGCTCTTCTCCGACCTTGCCAAGCACCTCGACGCGGGCAAGAGCGCGCGCACCTTCGAGGTTTCCAAGGACGACGCCGAGCTCATCGCGACGGCCGATCTTCTGAGCCTCAAGCCCATCATCTATGCTGCGAACATGGACGAAGACGGCTTTGCCAATCAGGACGGCAACCAGTATCTCCAGCAGGTCAAGGAGCTCGCCGAAAAGGAGGGCGCACAGGTGCTGCCCATCTGCGCCAAGCTTGAGCAGGACATTGCTGAGCTGGACGGTGAGGATCGCGCGATGTTCCTTGAAGAGCTCGGCATTCAGGAGTCCGGTCTCGACCGCCTCATCAAGTGCTCGTACGCCCTGCTCGGTCTCATCTCCTTCCTCACCTACGGCGAGGACGAGTGCCGCGCCTGGACCATCAAAAACGGCACCAAGGCCCCGCAGGCCGCGGGCAAAATTCACTCCGACATCGAGCGCGGCTTTATCCGTGCCGAGACGATCAATTTCGACGATATGATCCGCTGCGGCAGCGTTGCCGCCGCGAAGGAGAAGGGCCTTCTCCGCAGCGAGGGCAAGGAGTACGTCGTTAAGGACGGCGATATGATCTACTTCCGCTTCAACGTGTAAATATACAGAAAATCTATCATAAATTTCCATAGACGGTGCAGTTTTTCTGCACCGTCTTTTTTTAAGTAAAGCGGGACCGCTACCATGGTAGCACTTCCGCAAAGCCTTGCAGCCAAAGAGGAAACCGCACTTTAAAATTTTGGAGCGCTACCAAACCGCTACCAGGAAACGCCGGACCGTACAATAAGTTGCGCAAATTGAAAAAAGCATAAAAGAAGACATAGCTTGCAGGCTCTGGTAGAATGAAGTCACGACACACCATTCTGAAAGGAGACAGCAAACTATGTCCGAGAAAATTGTACAGCTGAATGAGGAAATTATCAAGGGGCAGCTCAAAGAATTAGTTTGAGGAAGTGTAGAAGAAACCCTGAATGAGCTGTTGGAAACGGAGCCGGAGCGCCCCGTGCCGGTGTAGCTGCCCGCGATCATGCGGCAGTTGTAGCCGGTCGTGCCCACCGCCGCGGTCAGCGCGGCTTGCAGCGCGGCATCGGCTTCGCTGCGCGCGGCGATCTCCGCATTCAGTCCGGTCGCGGTCGCGTCGGCGTTCGCCTTGAGCGCCGCGTCGGTCTTTTGCGTCAGGTCGTTGAAGTCCTCCATTTTGATGAAGTCCTGCTTCTCCCACTGCGGGAGGGAATAGTTGTCGGTTTTTTTCATGTCGATTCCCCCTCTCAGCGCGTGCGGCGCACGACGCTCAGCACCGCGACCGCCTCGTCAATGCCCGCAAAGCGGTAGACGCGCTCGTCCGCCGCGCGTTGGGCTTTTTCGATGGGGTTGTCGAATTTCATCTGCGCCAGATGCTGGCAGATCTCGATCTGCGTTCTTGGATTTTGGTCATAATTGTGCATGCTGCTCCTCCTTTTTTGTGCAGCCCGCGGCCTTGCCGCGAACCGTTTACAGCTTTATCGCTGTAAACCCGTTTGTGAGACGTTCGGGTGCAACAGGAGGCAAAAAAATTTTTATCCCAGCGCAACATCAAGCACCATCATAAAAAGAAAGCCCACAAGAAAGCCGCACGTCCCCCGTCGGCTTCCCGCGCGCGGCAGCAGCTCTTCTGCCACAACGTAGAGCATCGCCCCCGCCGCAAAGCTCAAAAGCCACGGCATCAGCGCATGCACACGCGCCGCCGCCAGCACGACCAGCACGCCGAACAGCGGCTCCACCGCGCCGGAGAGCACACCGGTTACAAAGGCGCGCAGCTTTGACTGTCCGGAGTGATACAGCGGCAGCGCCACCGCCGCGCCCTCGGGAAAGTTCTGCACGCCGATGCCGAGCGCCAGCGCCGCCGCGCCCGCAAGCCCCTCCCCGTCCGCCGCCAGCGCGAACGCGAGGCCGACGGCCATGCCCTCGGGGATATTGTGCAGCGTGATGGCGGACAGGAGCAGAAAATCGCTGTGCGTGACCCGCTCGCCGCCCCGCTGCCGCGTGAATTCGTCAAGCAGCGCCAGCAGCAGCGCACCCAGCACGATGCCCGCCGCCGCAGGCAGAAACGGCGGCAGCCGCCCCTCCGCCGCCGTCTGCTCGATGGCAGGCAGAATGAGGCTCCACACGCTCGCCGCCGTCATCACACCCGCCGCAAAGCCCAGCAGCGCGCCCTGCGCGCGCTCGCAGACCGCACGGGCAAAAAAGAATACCGTCGCGGCGCCCAGCGCCGTCATCAGGAAGGTAAAGGACGTGCCGAGCCATGCCAGCATCAGAGGTCGGAGCATATCAGTTCATCGCCTTTACGGTTTGTCAGGCGGAAGCGCGCCTGTATGCCAGTATAGGCGCGGGACAGGCAGCGCGTGAAAAAAGGGCGCGGAGAATTCTCCGCGCCCTTTTGGAGCAATATTGACTTACTGCATCAGCTGCGCCACCATGTCGGTGTATGCGCCGGGATCTTCAAGCGGCAGTCCCGCGATGAGGTTCGCCTGCTCATAGAGGATCTTGGCGTAGAGCGCCGCCTTGTCGCGGTCGCTCGCCATCGCCGCGGCCATCGCCTTGACGGCCGGGTGTGCGACGTTCAGCTCGAGGATCCGCTCCGCCTTGATCGGCTCGGGCATTTCAAAGTTCTTGAAATACTTCTCCATCTCGAAGCTGAAGCCCTCGCCCGCCGTCAGGCAGACAGGGTGGGTCTTCAAGCGGTGCGAAACTCTGGCTTCCTTGATCTTGCTGCCGAGCGTTTCCTTGACAAACTGCATCAGCTCCGCGCTCTCGCCGTCGTCCTTGTGCTCCTCTTCGTCGCCAAGCTCAAGGTCGCCGTCGACGATGGAACGGAAGGGCTTTTCGTCGTAGTTCATCAGCGCTTGCAGGGTGAATTCGTCCGTCTCGCCCGTGAGATAGAGGATCTCGTAGTCCTTATCCTTCAAAAGCTCGGTCTGCGGCAGCTTATCCACTGCCGCGACGCTCTCGCCGGCGGCGTAGTAGATGCACTTCTGACCTTCTTTCATGCGCGAAACGTATTCCTTGAGCGTTGTGAGCTTCTTCTCCGTGGAGGAGTAGAACATCAGCAGCTCCTTGAGCGAATCCTTGCGGCTCTCGCCGCCGTCGCTCACGATGCCGTAACCGATCTGACGGCCGAAGTTTTCGTAGAATTTCTCGTAGCCCTCGCGGTCGTCCTTGAGGAACTTTTCCAGGTCGGCGCGCACCTTCTTTTCAAGGTTCTGGCCGATGACCTTGAGTTGGCGGTCGTGCTGTAAAAGTTCGCGGGAGATGTTGAGGCTCAGATCCGGCGAATCGACCACGCCGCGCACGAAGCGCAGATAGTCGGGCAGGAGCGAGTCGCACTTATCCATGATGAGAACGCCCGCACTGTAGAGCTGCAAGCCCTTCTCGTAGCCCTCGGTGTAGAAGTTGAACGGGCGCGCGGAGGGAACGAACAGCAGCGCCTTATAGGTGACGCTGCCCTCGGCGGAGACGGTGATCGTGCGCTGGGGCTTGTCAAATTCGCGCGTCAGCTCGGAATAGAACTTGTTGTACTCCTCGTCCGTCACCTCGCTGCGCTTGCGCTGCCAGAGCGGCACCATGGAGTTGACGGTCTTGAGCTCCTCAACGGTCTCAAACTCAGGCTTCTCCGGGTCGCTGCCCTCCTTGACCTTCTGCTCGGGCATCATCATGCGAATGGGATAGCGAATGTAGTCGGAATACTTCTTAATGAGCGCGTGCAGGCGGTAGGGCTCGAGATACTCGCTGTAGTTCTCCTCGTCCGTGTCGGGCTTGATGTGCATGATGACCTCGGTGCCGACCGTTTCCTTGTCGCACTCGGTCACGGTGTAGCCGTCCGCGCCGGAGGACTTCCACTCATAGGCCTGCTCCGAACCGTACTTCTTCGTGCGGACGGTGATCTCATCGGCCACCATGAACGCGGAGTAGAAGCCCACACCGAACTGACCGATGATGTCGATGTCGGCCTCCTTCTTGTCCTTTTCCTCCGTCTCCTGGCGGAACTTATAGGAACCCGAGGAGGCGATCACACCAAGGTTGTTTTCGAGTTCTTCGCGGCTCATGCCGATGCCGTTATCAGAAACGGTCAGCGTGCGGTTTTCGCGGTCGAGCGACACGGTAATGGCGAAATCGCTGCGATTCATGCCCACCTTGTCGTCCGTCAGCGCGACATAGCAGAGCTTGTCGATGGCGTCGCTCGCGTTGGAAATGATCTCGCGCAGGAAGATCTCCTTGTGCGTGTAAATGGAGTTGATCATCAGATCCAGCAAACGCTTGGACTCTGCTTTAAACTGTTTTTTTGCCATAAAAGCATCCCCCTCTGAATGATATTTGAACCCAAGTATAGCAGATATTCCCCGCCATTTGTTACCGTTCCGTGAACTTTTAGCACTCTCGTGCTTCAAGTGCTAACGTCGAATCATCGTCGTTTCCCGGCATTTTCCTCATTTCTTTTCCCCGCTCTCCGCAAGCTAGAACGGCATGCAGAGGGAAGAATTTCCCCTCCGGGCTGTATATCTTGTCAATATCGTAGAAACGACCGCTTTTTCCGGTTTTTCTATTTGGGTAATATGCGATATTGACATATTCCGCTTCGCGCGCTAAAATTAGCCCATCAAATATGAGAGATACATGAAAGGACGTCATGCTATGTTCCGTTTTGCTTATGCAAATCAGAATACCGCTTCCGCTTCTGCCGCCTGCGCAGAGGCCGCTTCCTGCTGCACCTCTCATTTCTCCGCTTACAACTGCATCGTTATGGGCGCCATTATGATGGCGTCCATTATTATTTTCCGCCAGATTACCATCATTGCCATTTCCATTCTGGTACTGGTTCTTCTGGCCATTCTTTCGTGCGTCACCCCGACAAGATGCGATTGCTGAGCACTTTTTCCAAGCGATACAGCAAAGCGGTTCTGCCGGGATTGGCGGAACCGCTTTTTTGTATAAACAAACCTGTCAATTCTTGAATCAAAGGAGATACAAAACGATGAAAAAGAAGTTTATGTGCATGTTCATGGCAGCAGCCATGACGCTCTCGATGGCCGCCTGCGGCTCCAAGGGCGACGACAGCAGCAACAATGATGCCAGCACCGACGGCACCGAGACCGGCGAGGTCCAGACCTTTACGGTCGGCACCTCCGGCCCGCTGACTGGTGACAACGCGATCTACGGCGTGGCCGTCAAGCAGGGCGTGGAGCTGGCCGTCAACGAGATCAACGCGAGCGACAGCAAGATCAAGTTCGAGTTCCTCTCTCAGGACGATGAGGCCGACGGTGAAAAGGCCGTCAACGCCTACAACAACATGATGGACAACGGCATGCAGGTGCTCGTCGGCCCCACGACCACCGGCGCTTCCATCGCCGTTGCCGATGCCTGCTACACCGACCGCACCTTCATGCTGACCCCCTCCGCCTCCTCCACTGACGTGACCGCGGGCAAGGACAATGTCTTCCAGGTCTGCTTCACCGACCCCAACCAGGGCGTTTGCGCTGCCGACTACATGGCTGAGCACTACGGCGATGCCAAGATCGCCGTCATCTACCGCAACGACGATGCCTACTCTCAGGGCATCCGCGATGCTTTCGTGAAGGAAGCGGGCGACAAGGGCCTCTCCATCGTCTATCAGGGCACCTTTACCCTCGATACCTCCTCCAACTTCTCCGTCCAGCTCGCCGCCGCGCAGACTGCCGGCGCCGACCTCGTTTTCCTCCCCATCTACTATCAGCCCGCTTCCGTGATCTTCGCGCAGGCCAAGGCCATGGGCTATGCCCCCACCTTCTTTGGTGTGGACGGCATGGACGGCATCCTCAATATGCCCGGCTTTGACACCACCCTCGCTGAGGGTCTCGTGCTGATGACCCCGTTCTGCGCCACCGTTGAATCCAGCAAGGGCTTTGTCGACGCTTACGTCGCCGCCTACGGCACCACGCCCAACCAGTTCGCCGCCGACGCCTACGACGGTGTGTACATCGTCAAGGCCGCGCTCGAAAAGGCCGGCTGCACCGCCGATATGAGCAACGAAGAGATCTGCGACGCGCTCGTTTCCGCCATGACCTCCCTCAAGTTCACCGGTCTCACCGGTACCGACATGACCTGGAACGCCGAGGGTCAGGTCTCCAAGGCCCCGACCGCCTACGTCGTCAAGGACGGCCAGTACGTTGAGGGCTGATCCCCGCAAAGATACCAAATAGACCGTTTATCTTCTCTCTCACGGAGCGAAGGGTCGCCGGGAGGAAAAAACCTCCCGGCGGCCTGCGCCCTGCTTCTATGGCGGAAACGAAGGCAGCGCCCTTCCTCTCTGCCCTTGTTTCTGCCACAGACGTTTCCCCACAACTCCAACGAGAAAAAAAGAGGTGCCATCCTATGGAATTCTTATCCTATCTCATCAGCGGCATCAGCCTCGGCAGTGTGTACGCCATCATCGCCCTCGGCTATACGATGGTCTACGGCATTGCCAAGATGCTGAACTTCGCCCACGGCGACGTCATCATGATCGGCGGCTACGTCTCCTTCTGCGCGATGTTTTATCTGGGGCTTCCCAACATCGTGGCGGTGCTGATGGCTGTCGTCGTCTGCACCGTCCTCGGCATCGTCATCGAGCGTCTTGCCTACAAGCCCCTGCGCTCCGCGCCGAGCCTCGCGGTGCTCATCACCGCCATCGGCGTGAGCTATTTCCTCCAGAACTCCGCGCTGCTCATCTGGAAGGCCGCCGCGCGCTCCTATCCCCCCGTGGTCACGGGCTCTGTGAAGATCTTCGGCGGCAAGCTGACCGTTTCCTACATCTCCCTTCTCACGATCTCCGCCTGCGTCGTCATCATGATCGCGCTGACGCTTTTCGTCAGCAAGAGCAAGATGGGCAAGGCCATGCGTGCCTGCTCGGAGGATAAGGCCGCGGCACAGCTGATGGGCATCAACGTCAACGCGACCATTTCCGCGACGTTTGCCATCGGCTCGGCGCTCGCGGCCATCGCGGGCGTGCTGCTCTGCTCGTTCAACACCTCCCTCATGCCCACCACCGGCTCCATGCCCGGCATCAAGGCCTTTACCGCGGCGGTGTTCGGCGGCATCGGCTCCATTCCCGGCGCATTCCTCGGCGGGCTCCTGCTCGGCATCATCGAGGCCATGGCCCAGGCCTATATCTCGACGAACCTTGCAAACTCCATCGTCTTTGCCGTGCTGATCGTCGTGCTGCTCGTCAAGCCCGCAGGACTGCTCGGCAAGTACGTGCCGGAGAAAGTGTGAGGTGACCGGAATGACAAAGAAAATGAAACAGTTCAACTCCCTCAAGAAAACCACCAGGGTCGACTTTGCGACCTATTTCGGCGTGATCGCCGCCTTCGTCATCGTGACGGTGCTGCAAAGCAACGGCTCTCTCAAGCGCTCGGTCATCGGTCTTCTCGTGCCGATCTGCTGCTATATGTCCATGGCCGTTTCGCTGAACCTCACGGTCGGCATTCTCGGCGAGCTGAGCCTCGGCCACGCGGGCTTTATGAGCGTAGGCGCGTTCTCCGGTATCGTCGTTTCGCAGAGTCTTGCGGGACTCATTCCGAATGGCTCCGTGCGCCTTGCGCTCTCGATGTTCATCGGCGCGCTTCTCGCCGCGCTCGTCGGCCTTCTCATCGGCACGCCCGTGCTCCGCTTGCAGGGCGACTATCTCGCCATCGTGACGCTCGCCTTTGGCGAGATCATCAAAGAGCTTATCAACTGCCTCATCATCGGCTGCGATGAAAAGGGTCTGCACTTCGTCTTCAACCTCTCCGGCAACAAAACGGTCGATGACCTCGGCCTGAGTGCGAACGGCACGGCCATCATCAAGGGCGCGCAGGGCGCGACCGGCACCGCCACCATCGCAAGCTTCACCGCAGGCTTCATCCTCGTGATGCTCACGCTCTTCGTCGTGCTGAACCTGACCCGCTCTCGCGCGGGCCGCGCGATCATGGCGATCCGCGACAACCACATCGCCGCGCAGGCCATCGGCCTCAACCTGACGAAGTACAAGCTTCTGGCATTCGTCACCTCCGCCGCCCTCGCGGGCGCGGCAGGCGCGCTCTTCGGCCTGAACTACTCTTCTCTCCAGGCCACGAAGTTCAACTTCAACCTCTCCATTCTCGTGCTGGTGTTCGTGGTGCTCGGCGGGCTCGGCAACATCTGGGGCTCGCTTATTGCCGCCGCCGCGCTCACCATTCTGCCCGAGGCACTGCGCCCGCTCCACGACTACCGTATGCTCATCTATGCGATCGTACTGATCTTCGTCATGCTCGCGACCAATAATCCGCAGGCCAAGGCGTTCTTCGGCAGGCTCTTGCCCCACCGCCGCGCCGCCGCTGAAAAGGAGGACTGACCATGACTCAGAATATGTCGCAAAAGCAGAAAACCAAGCTCGTCCCCGTTTTGCGTGAACCGGCGCTGCTGACCGAGCGCGACGCGGACAAATCCCCCGTGCTCGAGTGCATCGACCTCGGCATCACCTTCGGCGGACTCAAGGCGGTCGACAACTTCAACGTGACCATCGGCCGCACGGAGATCTCCGGTCTCATCGGCCCGAACGGCGCGGGCAAGACCACGGTCTTCAACCTGCTCACCAAGGTCTATCAGCCCACCCACGGCACGATCCTCTTAAACGGCAAGGATATCCATGACCTCAGCACCGCGCAGGTCAACCGCGCAGGCATCGCCCGCACTTTCCAGAACATTCGCCTCTTCGGTGAACTGAGCGTGGAGGACAACATCACCGTTGCGATGGACAACCAGATGCACTACACGATGCCCGAGGGCATTTTCCGTCTGCCCCGCTTCTGGAAGGAAGAGCGCGTCATGCACGAGCGCGCAATGGAGCTTCTCTCCATCTTCCACATGGAGCACCTCGCCGGCGCCAAAGCAAGCTCGCTGCCCTACGGTGCGCAGCGCCGCCTTGAGATCCTGCGCGCGCTGGCAACCAACCCGAGCCTTCTGCTGCTCGACGAACCCGCCGCCGGCATGAATCCGAGCGAAACGGCCGAGCTGATGGAAAATATTCTCTCCATTCGCGACACCTTCCATATCGCGGTGCTGCTCATCGAACACGACATGAACCTCGTCATGAACATCTGCGAGGGCATCGCCGTGCTGAACTTCGGCCGGATCATCGCCAAGGGTACACCAGAGGATATTCAGAACAATCCCGAGGTCATTGAAGCCTACCTCGGCAGAAAGAAGGAGGCCTGACGATGAGTCTGATCTTACAGGTGAACGATCTTCACGTCTACTATGGCAGCATTCACGCCGTCAAGGGTGTTTCCTTTGAAGTCAATCAGGGCGAGGTCGTCACGCTCATCGGCGCGAACGGTGCGGGCAAATCGACCGTGCTGAACACGGTTTCCGGCCTTCTGCATCCCAAGTCCGGCAGCGTCGTCTTTGAGGACAAGGACTTAAAGGGCGTGAGCGCGCACAAGATCGTCGAGCGCGGTCTTGCGCAGGTTCCCGAAGGCCGCCATGTCTTTTTGCAGATGACCGTGGAGGACAACCTCGAAATGGGCGCCTATACCCAGCCGAATGCCAGCATTGCCGCGGGCATTGCCGATGTGTACGAGCGCTTTCCGCGCCTGAAGGAGCGCCGCCGCCAGATCGCCGGCACGCTCTCCGGCGGCGAGCAGCAGATGCTCGCCATGGGCCGCGCGCTCATGTCGCACCCCAAGCTTTTGATGCTCGACGAGCCGTCCATGGGTCTTGCGCCCATTCTCGTCGAGCAGATCTTCGACATCATTCGTGAACTGCACGCCGCAGGCACAACGATCCTGCTCGTCGAGCAGAACGCGCAGGCCGCGCTCTCCATCGCTGACCGCGCTTATGTGCTCGAGACAGGGCGCATCACCCTCTCCGGCACCGGCAAGGAGCTGATGGAAAGCGACGCGGTGCGCAAGGCCTACCTCGGCGGCTGAGTCCGTTTTTCAAAAAAGAGTCGTTCGGCAGAACGGCTCTTTTTTTGTGCAATTTCCGCTTCCTGCAAAAAATGCGCCGCTTTTCGTGCATTTTTCGCTTGCTTATGCTATACTGTGCGCATCAAATACGCTGACCCTGCCGCGCACGGCGGGAAACGATCGGAGGAGCGCCATGTTCAAAATACTCATCGCTGAGGACGACCGCGAGCTGCGCCAGCTTTTCGCCCATGTGCTCACCAAAAACGGCTATACGGTGCTCGGCGTTTCCAACGGCGAGGAGGCGCTTGCCGCGCTGGAGCAGAGCTATTACGACCTCATCATCTCCGACATTATGATGCCGAAGATGGACGGCTATGAGCTGGTGCGCTCCGTCCGCGAGAGCGGCTCGTCCATTCCCATCATGATGATCACCGCCAAGGACGCCTTTGACGATATGCGTCTTGGCTTTCTCTCCGGCAGCGACGACTATATGGTCAAGCCCATCAACATCGGCGAAATGGTGCTGCGCGTGAGCGCGCTGCTGCGCCGCGCGCAGATGGCGAGCGAGCGCCGGCAGGTCATCGGCGGCACGGTTATGGAATGCGACTCGCTCAGCATCACCGTCGGCGGCGAGAGCATGGTGCTGCCGCAGAAGGAATTCATGCTGCTCTACAAGATGGCCTCCTTCCCCGGCCGCATCTTCACGCGCCAGCAGCTCATGGACGACATCTGGGGCTACGATTCCAGCACCGATACCCACACCGTTGATGTGCACATCGCGCGCCTGCGCGAGCGCTTCCGCGACAATTCCGACTTCAAGATCGTCACGATGCGCGGCGTCGGCTATAAGGTGGTGCGCTCATGAAACAGCGCCGCAACAGATTTCTTGATATCCGCGTGCAGTTTTTCTTCATCTGCATGGCAGGCTTTGTCGTCGTGGCGCTTCTGGCCGCGCTCGCAGGCTGGGGGCTGGAGCATCTCGGCGTCGATGTGCCGATGTTCGTCTGGGTGCTTATTTTCACGCTGCTGCTCGGCAGCGGCACGGCGGCGGGCTTCTCCGTCGCATTCTTCGCGCCCATCTCCCGTCTTTCGCACAGCATGAAGGAGGTCGCCGGCGGCAACTTCCACGTTCACGTGGAGACCAAGAGCATCTTTCGTGACATCCGCGACATTTACGACAACTTCAATCTCATGGTCAGCGAGCTGAACGCCACCGAAACGCTGCAAACCGACTTCATCTCCAACGTTTCGCACGAATTCAAAACGCCCATCAGCGCCATCGAGGGCTATGCCTCGCTCTTGCAGGAGCATCAGCAGTCGAGCGAGGAGCAGGCGGAGTATATCGACAAGATCCTCTTCAACACGCGCCGTCTCTCCACCCTTGCGGGCAATATTCTGCTGCTGAGCAAGCTCGACAGCCAGTCCATTCGTCCCCGGCGCTCGCGCTTCCGCCTCGACGAGCAGGTGCGCCAGTGCATTCTGGCGCTCGAGCGCAGATGGACGGAAAAAGAGGTCGACTTCGACGTCGACCTCGACTCCGTGGACTTTACCGGCTACGAGGGTCTTTTGCAGCACGTGTGGACAAACCTCATCGACAACGCCGTAAAATTTGGCCCGCGCGGCGGGCTCGTTCAAATACGCCTCGTGCAGGAAACGGGCAGCGTACTTTTCACCATCGACAACGAAGGCCCTGTCATCTCCGAGAAGGATAAGGCCCGCATTTTCAACAAATTCTATCAGGGCGACAGCTCGCACGAGTCCGAGGGCAACGGTCTCGGACTTGCGCTCGTGCGCAAGATCATTGCCATTCACGGCGGCGAAGTCTGGCTCGAGGATCCGGCGAGCGGCGGCTGCCGCTTTGCCGTGCGCCTGCCGATGGAAACATGAGCGCCTTTTTTCAACAAAAGTTGAGATTCTCTTCATCATTTGTTCGAATCTCTGTGCTATACTGTTTTTATTGGTCGTATCAGGCCACCGCTTCCCCGGCGCAGTTCCCCTGCGTCGGGTTTTTATCACGGGAAAGGAGAGATGACGATGGGCTTTCTGCGCTGCTGCGTTTACTACGCTTTTCTGGGTGTCGCGTCGTTCGTTCTCGGGCGGCTGCTGCCAAAGTCCTGGTTCCGCGGCGACAGCTTCCCCTACCGCTGCGCCAGCTGGGAGCCGGCGCTCTACCGCGCGCTGCGCGTACATGACTGGCAAAGCAAGGTTCCCGATATGAGCAGGATCGTGCCGAAGCTCATTCCCGCAAAAAAGCTCGAGGGCAACTTCCGCGAGCAGCTCCCGCGCATGATCGAGGAGACCTGCGTGGCGGAGTTCATTCACTTTTTGCTTATCCTGCTCGGCTTCTATGCCCTGCGCCTCTGGCCGGGGGCGGGCGGCGCGGTATTCACTGCCGTCTACATTCTCCTCGGCAACCTGCCGTTTCTCATCATTCAGCGCTACAACCGCCCGCGGCTTCAGCGGCTGCTTGCCGCGCAGCAGCGCTGGAGTGCGAAGGAAACCAAACAACCGGAGTAAAAGGATCGGTGCTTTTTATGAAAGTTTTGATTTTAAGCTGCAACACCGGCGAGGGGCACAACTCCTGCGCCGCGGCGCTCGCAGAAGAGTGCCGCCATGAAAATATCCCCTGTGACACCGAGGACGCGCTGCGCTTTATCTCGCCCGAGGTCTCGCGCTTCATCTCCAACTGGCACGTGCGCATCTACCGCCACGCACCGGGGCTGTTCCGCGTGGGCTACCGCGCGGCAGAGGAGCACCCCGAGCAGTTTCACGAAAGCTCCACGCTCTACCGTTATCTCACGCAGGGCGCGGAAACGCTCGGCGGCTTCATCGCCGGCAGCGGGTATGATACGGTCATCTGCACACACCCCTTTGCCGCCCTCATGGTCAGCGAGGTTGTAAAGACCCGGCTGCCGCATCTCAAAACCTGCCTGATCGCAACCGACTACACCTGCTCGCCCAGCGTGAAGGACAGCGCGCTCGACCGCTACTTCATTCCCGCCGCATCGCTTTCCGGCGACTTTCTCGGCGGCGGCATCACACCCGAGCGGCTGCGCGCCTGCGGCATTCCGGTGCGCCGGATGTTCCGCTCCGGCGTGCGCAAGGAGGACGCCAAGCGTGCGTTCGGCATTCCCGTCGACCACCGCCACCTTGTGATGATGTGCGGCAGCATGGGCTGCGGTCCCATCATGAGCATCGCGCGGCGCATTGCCCGTGCGCTCCCCGCCGATCAGGATCTCACGATCGTATGCGGCACGAACAAGCAGCTCTTTGGCCGTCTCTCCCGTCGCTTTTGCGCCGTGAACAACGTCCATATCCGCTCCTACGTGAAGGACATGGCGCTCTTGATGGACTCCGCCGACCTCTACCTCACCAAGCCCGGCGGCATCAGCGTGACCGAGGCCGCGTCCATGCGCCTTCCCATGGTGTTTATCGATGCGGTATCCGGCTGCGAGGAATACAACAAGGACTTCTTCCTGCGCACGGGCGGCGCAGTCACGGGGCAAACGCCCCGCGAGATCGCACGCACGAGCCTGAAGCTGCTGAGCAACGAGCCTGCTCTTGAAAAAATGGGCGACGCGCTCGGCGCCGCCGTGCCGCAAAATGCCGCGGCCAACATTCTCTCGGAAATGAGCGCAGCGGAAGAGGAGGGGGATCTCGCATGATCTGTCCCAGTGTTGATTACCGGCAGTTCCGCCTCCGCAAGCTGAATACGCCGGAGTTTTCCCACGTGTGGCTGCTGCTGTTCTGGCCCGCCTTCGGGCTGCTCTTTTCCTACGCAGAGCGGTTCTATCCCGTCGCGCATTACTTTGAGATGCACTGCGCGCTCGATGATCTCATTCCCTTCAACGAATGGTTTCTCATTCCCTACCTTTTCTGGTTCGTCTACCTCATCGGCGCGGTGGCCTACACGTTCTTTTTCGACGTGCCGGGCTTTCGCCGCATGATGCGCTTCGTGATGATCACCTACTCGGTGACGCTCATTATCTATTTCCTCTTTCCCACCTGTCAGATGCTCCGGCCTGAGGTCTTTCCGCGCGACAATGCCCTCACGCGCTTCATCGCGGGGTTCTACGTGTTCGATACGAACACGAACGTCTGCCCCTCGCTGCATGTCATCGGTTCGCTCGCGGCATTTTTTGCCTTCTGGTATGCGCCGGTCTTTTCCGCAAAGAAATGGCGCATCGCCTCGGCCATCGCGGCCTTCCTCATCTGTATTTCCACCGTCTTTATGAAGCAGCACTCCGTCCTTGATGTGCTCGCCGCGCTGCCGCTGTGCGCGATCGCATATTATTTCGCTTACAGGAAACCGTCAAAGCGCGCCCGCAGCGCATCAGGATTCCTCTCCCGATAAGAAGAACAGAACAGCCGCAGAAGTCGATGTGCTTCTGCGGCTGTTCTGTTTCGTCTGTGCGCCGCCCGCCTTATTATTCACTCCACGATGCATAATTGCAGATTATATTCAGTTTTCTTGGCATTTTTCGTATATTTGTACAGGTTGCATAGAAAATCTTCCGCCGTTCTCTTCACTTTTTGGGCTTTTACTCGTTGACAATGAATAAGTAAACATCTATACTAACGCTATCGTTTCTGAAGCGTATGAAAATTCATTTCGTATCCAGATATTACACAAGATGGAACGCACAAAAAGGAGCTTTCAACATGAAAAAGTACATTGCACTGACCCTGGCTCTGCTGATGAGCCTCTCCCTGATGGCCTGCGGCAGCAAGACCGATGACGGCGGCACCGACGCTGACGGCAGCGGCGATCAGGAGGGATCCAACACCTTGGTACTCGGCACCTCTGCCGACTACGCCCCCTTTGAGTTCATGTATGCCGACGAGAGCGGCACGATGCAGTATGCCGGCATCGACATTTCCGCCGCGCAGTACATTGCCGACGAGATGGGCAAGGAATTGCAGATCGAAAATATGAGTTTCGACTACCTGCTCACCTCCCTTGCCAAGGGAGACTATGACATTGTCATGGCGGCCATGGAAGCCACGCCCGAGCGTCTTGCCTCCGCTGATTTCTCCGATCCCTACTACACCGATATCCCCCCGATGATCCTCGTCAAGGCGGACAATGCCGCGCAGTATGCAACGCTTGCTGACTTCGACGGCAAGAGCGTGGGCGCGCAGGCAGCCACCACCAAGGAAACCGTTGTAACCGATCAGCTCCCGGGCGCAAGCCTCGTCTCTCTCTCCCTTGTGACCGATCTTGTCAACGAACTGGTCTATGGTAAGGTCGACGCGGTCGTGCTCGACGGTGCGGTCGCACAGGAATATGCCGAGACCAACCCTGACCTTGCCATTGCACCCGCTTCCTCCGAGCTCGGCGAGGCGCAGCCCTACTGCATCGCCGTTGCCAAGGGTGATCCCAAGGGGCTGCTGCCCGCCATCAACGAGGCCATCGCCAAGATGCAGTCCGAAAATAAGCTCGCCGATTTCATTACCGCAGCCAACGAGCTGAGCGGCAAGGCCGTCGATGTTACGGCAGACGATTCCGCAGCCTGAAAAAGGGTTCCTCTCTCATTTCTTTTGCTCTCCTCTCTCCCATCTCTCATTGCCAAAGAGCAAAGCCCCATGGCTTTGCTCTTTGGCGCATCTACGGCAAAAATACGCATCGTATTCTCACTTTTGAAAGGAGATCTCTCCCATGGATCTTGCCACACGGTGGAGCAGCCTCTTTGTCGGTATGTCTCCGGCGTCGTTTATCAACTTTTCCTTCCTGCCGAAATACAGCGTGTACTTTTTGCAGGCACTCGGATATACGCTCCTGCTCGCGGTCGTGTCGGTTGCACTGGCAGTTCTTCCGGCGCTGCTGCTGGCGTTCATGCGTCTGAGCAAAAACCGTCTTGTGCGCGCCGTTTCGGGTGCGTATATCGCGGTCTTTCGCTCCACGCCGCTGCTCGTGCAGCTCTCGATCATCTACTTCGGCCTTTTCGGCGCGATCTCCATTCCGCGACTGTACCTCTTCGGGTTTATCGACATTTCCCGCTTTATCCCCGGCGTTGTGGCGCTGGCGCTCAACAGCTCCGCCTATGTCGCTGAGATCTTCCGCGCGGGTATCCTTGCCGTAGACGCGGGGCAGACCGAGGCCGCGCGCTCGCTGGGTCTATCCTCCGTGCAGGCGATGAAGCTCGTCGTGCTGCCGCAGGCCGTAAAAAACGTCCTGCCCGCGCTCGGCAACGAGGTCGTCACCATGGTCAAGGAATCGTCCATCTGCTCCACGCTCGGCATGGTCGAGCTGATGTTTGCGGCCAAAACGGTGGCGACCGCCACCTATATTTCCCTCGCACCCTATGTGCTGGCGGCGATGATGTATTTCTGCATCACCTACCCCGCCGGCAAGGCGATCGAGGCACTGGAAAGGAGAATGCGTCGTGGCGACAAGCACTAATTCTCTCATTCGCGTGGTGGACGTGTCCAAGGAATACAACGGCGGCAGCGTCCACGCGCTCTCCCACTGCAATCTGAGCGTAAAGAAGGGCGAGGTCGTGGCGATCATCGGCCCCTCCGGCAGCGGCAAATCGACGCTGCTGCGCTGCCTCAATCTCTTGGAGCAGCCGACCTCCGGCACCATTTACTTCAAGGACGTTGCCCTCAACGGCAAAAAGGTCAATTTGGATCTCCACCGCCGCGAGATGGGCATGGTCTTTCAGCATTTCAACCTCTTCCCGCACATGACGGTGAAGAAGAACATCACCCTCGCCCCCGTGAAGCTGGGTCTCAAATCGCAGCCTGACGCCGACGCGCAGGCTACGGCGCTGCTCGAGCGCATCGGCCTTGCCGATAAGGCGGACGAATACCCCGCGATGCTCTCCGGCGGGCAGAAGCAGCGCATCGCCATTGTGCGCGCGCTTGCCATGGCGCCCGAGGTCATGCTCTTCGACGAGCCGACGAGCGCGCTTGACCCCGAGATGGTCGGCGAGGTGCTTGATCTCATGCGTGACCTCGCTCATGACGGCATGACGATGGTCGTCGTCACGCACGAGATGGGCTTCGCCCGCGAGGTCGCCGACCGCGTGGTCTTTATGTCGGACGGTACGATCATCGAAGAGGGCTCCCCTGCCGATCTCTTCGATTACCCGCAGAGCGAAAGACTGCAATCTTTTCTTGCAAAAGTTCTATGACGGCGCAAACAGGCGTCCGGCCATTGGCCGGACGCCTGTTTTCTTGTCGGTATGATGTTTTTTACATCTTCTCCGGTGCGGAGCAGCCGATGACCTGGAGGCCGTTGGCAAGCACCTGGCGCGTCGCAGCGGCGAGTTTGAGGCGCGCGTCGATGACGGCATCGTCCTCGCCCTTGATGCGGCAGGCGTTGTAGAACTTGTGGAACGCCGCGGCAAGACGCATGAGATAGCGGTTGATGTAGCTCGGGTCGTAGTCGCGCGCCGCCATGCGGATCTCCTCGGCGAAAGAGGAAAGCTCCTTGATGAGCGCGCGCTCAGACTCGCTCGAGAGAATGGACAGGTCCACCGCGCCGGACTTGACGCTGTGGCCCTCTTCCTCGAGTGCCTTCAGGAGGCTGCAAATGCGCGCGTGCGCGTACTGGATATAGTAGATGGGGTTCTCGCTGTCCTCGCGCACGGCGAGGCCGAGGTCGAATTCCATCTGCGTGTCGGGCTTGGCGTTGAAGAAGTAACGGCAGGCGTCGACGGGAATTTCATCGAGCAGGTCAGAAAGAGAGATGGTCTTGCCCGTGCGCTTGGACATACGCACGACCTCGCCGTCGCGCACCAGCTTGACGAGCTGCATCAGCACGATATCGAGGCGGTTGGTGCCGTCGAGGCCCAGCGCGTCCATCGCGCCCTTCATACGGGCCACATGGCCGTGATGGTCCGCGCCCCAGATGTTGATGACCTTGTCGAAATGACGCACGGCGAACTTGTTGCGGTGGTAGGCAATGTCGCCGGCAAAGTAGGTGTAGAACCCGTTGGCGCGGCGCAGCACATCGTCCTTGAGGTCGAGCTTGTCGATGTCCTCGTCCTTCTTGCCCTGCTTGCGGTACTGCTCACGCATGATCTCGGCGGTCTTGAGCCAGAGCGCGCCTTCCTTTTCGTAGGTCCAGCCGAGCTTGTGCAGCTCCTCCACCGTGTCGGCCACAAAGCCGCTGTTGTGCAGGCTGGATTCGAAGAACCACTCGTCGAACTTGATGCCGTAGCGCTCAAGATCGCTCTTCATTTTCGGAATGTTGCGCTCAAGGCCGAAGTGAGCCATGTCGGCGTGGCGCTCCTCGACGGGCTTATCAAGGTAGCTCTCGCCGTGAAGGTCGTAAAACGCCTTGGCAAGCTCGCGGATATCGTCGCCGTGGTAGCCGTCCTCGGGGAACTCAACGGCGTCCTCACCCTTGATGAGCTGGATGTAGCGCGCCTCGATGCTCTTGGCGAACTTTTCGATCTGGTTGCCGAAGTCGTTGACGTAGAACTCGCGCCAGACCTTTGCACCCGACCAGTCAAGCACCTCTGCGAGCGTATCGCCGAGCACGCCGCCGCGGGCGTTGCCCATGTGCATGGGGCCGGTGGGGTTCGCGGAGACGAACTCGACCATATACTTCTTGCCGTCCAGCCAGTTGTCGCGGCCGTAGTTTTCCTTCTCTTCTTCCACGGCGGAGATCACGTCGGCATACCACTTCTCGCCGAGGCGGAAGTTCAAAAAGCCGGGGCCTGCGATCTCAACGGAGGTGAAGTAGGTGTCGCCCAGATCCATGTGCTCGGTCAGGATCTTGGCGACCTCGCGGGGATTCTTGCGCATGGCCTTGGAAGCGGCCAGGCAGAAGGTCGTCGTATAGTCGCCGTTGGCGGTATCCTTGGGGATCTCCACGGCGGGAACGGTGGTAACGCCCTCCGGCAGGAGGCCTTCCTGCACAGCCGCGCGGTAAGCCGCCGCCGTCAGCTCGGCGATCTGGTTCTTTGCGCTGCGGATCATATTCATAGCAAATTCTCCTCTATCCATTGCGGTTTTACCCAGTCGGCGCGGCACATTCGCCCGAAATCGCCCCATGGGGATACTTTTTCGAAATTATACTATATTTATCCGCAGAAAACAAGGGAAAGTGCAAGAAATCTGCTCACGCGGCGTCATCCCTGCCGCGCAGCACTTCCCTGACCGCGCCGCGGCGGCGAAAGACGGAAAGCCAGCAGAAGAGCAGCGTCAGCGCGGCGCAGAGGCTGACGCAGAGCCGGTAATCCATCACCTCGCCGAGCGCCCCCACCGCGAGCGACAGCACCGCGCTCGCAGCCGTGATAAGCACACTTTCATAGGCGTTGATACGGGCGCGCAGAGGATCGGGAAGATACCGCTGCACCGCTGCTTGCCGGATCGTTGCGCTGTTGATGCCGAGAAAGCCGCAGAAAGCGCGATTTGCGAGCATCAGCGGATATGGCAGCCACAAAAGCAGCACGTCCATCATTTCATAGATCTGATAGACGGCGAAGATGAAGGGAAAGCGCTTCTTTTCCGGCAGAGTATAGCGGTAGCGCAGCACGCCGCCGAGCGAGCGCCCGGCAAACTCCGCCACGGAGAAAAAGGAGTACATCGCCGCCGTAAAGCCGGGCGCTGTGCGGAAAAAGGCAATGAGCAGCGGCGAATAGCCCGCCGCCATGCCGTTGGTCACCGCCATATAATCATACAGTGCGCGCAAGCCCTTTTCCCGCTTGAGATAGGCGGCCGCCTCGCGGAGATCTTCCCACCAGAGGTGCAGGGAAAAGCGCTCGCCGCCGCGCGGCGTTTCCGTGACCGTGATCTTATTTTCGATGAGCGCGGAGAGCAGCGACAGCGCCGACTGCACGAGCAGCAGCCGCGCAACGCCGAGCGTATCGAAGAGCACGGCGGCCACGGGCATCATCAGCACCTTGAGCACGGGATAGAGCATGGAGGAAACCGTGTAGCCCTTTTCCTCCGTCCCCTCCGGCAGGATAAGCGGGTAAAAGCTGCTGTAAGCCAGCTCGTCAAAGGCGCTCAGGCACGCAAGCAGCAGCGAAAAGCCGAGATACACCGTGTAAGAGAACTCACAGCGCAGCAGGTAGACGCCCGCGAGCGCATAGAGCAGCGCGTTCACCGTGTCGCCGCCGACAAGGAAGGGCTTTCGCGGATAGCGGTCCATCAGCGGCGCGATCAGAAGCGGCAGCACCGCCCCCGGCAGCAATTGGATCGCCACCACGAGTGCCGAGGCCAGCGTGCTGCCCGTTTCGTCGAAAACGAGAAACGACAGTGCAAAGCCGCTGATGATGCCGCCTGCCGCGCCGAGCGAGGTCGCGAGCGTAATGCGGATAAAATCCTTTGTCCAGAGCGTTTTTGTCATAGTTCTCACCTCGCCATTTATTATGGCACAGTGCGTCAGCGCAAAAAAGACGGTATCTGTGGGAAACTTTCTCCCCTCAGATACCGTTCAATAGCCTTTTTTCACTTTTCCGCAGGAAAGTCCTCCAGCAGCGCGCAGGCTTCTCGGTAGCGGCGGTTCGCCTTGTACCATTCGAGCATCCACTTGAGGTGAAAGCGCGCGTAGCCAGCACCGCGCTCGCGCCGCAGCAGGGCAAAGCAATTCGTCAGCAGTTCGCCATAGCGCTCGTCGTGCAGATAGCCCGGCGTTTCCAGCCGGCAGCGCACGAGCGCGAGCATCTGCCGCTCGGGTGCGTGCGCTTCGTCCTCAGGAAGCATCGCCTCCGCCCGCGCAAGCGCGGCGAGCGCCTCGTCCCGCCGTCCCAACGCCTCGCAGCAAACGGCGAGCTTGTGCAGTGACATCGCGTCCGGCTCTTCCAGCGCGGCAAAGTAGGCATACGCCGCCGCAAAGTCGCCGCACTCGATCTTCGTCGCCGCATCGTTGTAGCGGATCGTCGAGAGCATCTTCTGATCGCCGAGCGCCTCAGCAAGCCGCTGCGCGACCGCATAATGCTGCTGCATGCGCTTTGGGTCGCCCGAATCGGAACAGCAGTTGCCGAGATACACGCGGCAGTTCATCATGATGTGGGGATAGCCCTCGGCGGCCGCGGCGTCATAAGCGGCGCGCAGCGCCTCGGTCGCGGCGGCATAGCGCCCGCGCGCGTAGAGGTGCGCCCCCTGCCACAAGCGGATCGCCGCCGCGGGATAGAGCAGCGCCTCCTCCTCATGCCGCCCCTCCAGCACGCGCTGAAGCGCGAGCTGGCGCTGGTCCAGAAACGAAACAAATTCCGCGTCCAGTGGACGCCGTTCCCCGTCCGCTTCACAGGCAAATTCGCGCAGCAGCAGATAGTCTGCCGCGCAGGGGCTGCAAAGCAGCGTCCGCTCCTGCGCGCGCAAGCGCGCAAACGCGGCGGCAAACGCCGGCGCGTCCCCCCCAAACAGTGCCTCCATGCACGCTTCCGTCTGCGCGTGCAGCGCGCCGTCTGCGTCATCGGTCCACGAAAGGCCAAGCCGCGCAAACAGCAGCGCGAGAACTTCCTCCGACGCCGCCGCTTTTCCCTGCTCGATCTTGGAAAGATACGACGTGCCGCAGATCCCGCGGCAAAGTCCCTCCTGACTCCAAGCGCGCGCAAGGCGCTCGCGGCGAATCAAAAGCCCCGCAATGCTCATCGCTCTCCCTCCCTTTTTCCCCAGTATATCATATCTCACCGGAAAGGAAAATCCTCATTTTCTCGCCCGCAGGCGCAGAGTGCGCAGTCCAGCTTGCTTTTTTCACCGCAGTCCAGCCGCTTTCGCAACGCAAAGCAAAAGCGGAAAATGCCTTGCTTTTTTAACTAAGAATGATATAATCATCATAGCATTATTTGGATGCTTTACACGAGAGATTTATGAAATACAAAGGAGGATTTCCCAATGCCCGTCAATCTGAAAGGCCGCTCTTTCCTCACGCTGAAAGATTTTACCCCCGATGAGATCCGCTACATGCTGAATCTCGCCGCCGACCTGAAGGCGAAAAAGCGCGCCGGCATCCGCGGCAACCTGCTCGCCGGCAAGAACATCGTCCTGCTGTTCGAAAAGACCTCTACCCGCACCCGCTGCGCGTTCGAAGTCGCCGCTTACGACGAGGGCGCGAACGTCACCTTCCTCGATTCCAAGTCCTCCCAGATGGGCAAGAAGGAAACGATGGTCGACACCGCCAAGGTCCTCGGCCGCTTCTATGACGGCATCGAGTACCGCGGCTACGACCAGAAGGTCGTCGAGGGTCTCGCCGCCAACGCCGGCGTTCCCGTTTGGAACGGCCTGACCGACGTTGACCACCCCACCCAGGCGCTGGCCGATATCCTGACGCTGATGGAAAACACCAAGAAGCCGCTCAGCAAGTGCAAGCTCGTCTTCTGCGGCGACACGCGCAACAACGTCGCCTACTGCCTCATGTACATCTGCGCCAAGCTCGGCATCCACTATGTCGGCTGGGGCCCGAAGGAGCTTGCTCCCGCGGCTGACGTCGTCGAGTATTGCCGCGAGGTCGGCAAGGAGACCGGCGCCATCGTCGAGTACGGCGAGGACAAGGAGCTGCTCAAGGGCGCTGACGCGCTCTACACCGACATTTGGGCTTCCATGGGCGAAGAGGACAAGATCCCCGAGCGCGTCAAGCTGCTCACGCCCTTCAAGGTCACCGGTGACGTGCTGAAGGCCACCGAGAATCCCGACTGCATCTTCCTGCACTGCCTGCCCTCCTTCCACGACTTCGACACCACCATGGCCGCCTCTCAGAAGGAGCTCGGCTACGATATCCGCGAGGTCACGGACGAGGTCTTCCTCTCCCCCAACTCCAAGGTCTTCGACGAGGCGGAGAACCGCATGCATACCATCAAGGCCGTCATGGTCGCCACCATCGGCAACGTCTGATCGGTTCAGACCACTTCAAAAAAAGCATAAAAGGACGGGAGCACTTCGTGCTCCCGTCCTTTTCTCATGTGTTCACTTGCAGTACCGACGCAGCTCCCCGCAGAGACGGCTTGCGTCCTGCTCGTTGCGGGCGATAACGGCGACCGAGTCGTTGCCGGAGATGCAGCCCAGCATATCGGGCAGACGCATCGCGTCGAGCGCCGCGCCCGCCGCGTCGGCAAGGCCGGGCAGCGTTTTGAGCACCACCACGATGCCCGCGCAGTCTGCGCTCACACAGCATTCGTTCAGGATCAGCTTGAGCCGCTTCGTGTTGTCGATGTGGTCGGCCTTGTTCGAAACAGCATAGCGGCTGCGTCCGCCGCCGAGCGGCTCTTTGTAAAGATACAGCTCCTTGATGTCACGCGAGACGGTCGTCTGCTTGCTCTCGATGCCGCATTCGGCCAGGTGAGCAATCAGCTCCTCCTGCGTCTCAATGTCGTACTTGGCGATCAGCTCAAGTATTTTCTCCTGCCGCTTGCTCTTCATGATCTTCTCTCCCATTTCCCCCGCCCGGACGCTCGCCGAAGCGGGTTTCTTCTCTTCTTCCCTCTTTCTTTATCCGGACTCTTTTCAGCTCGTCCGGGATCTTACAGATCGTCGCGGTTGACGGGGCAGGACATGCAGCGCGGGCCGCCGCGGCCGCGGGACAGCTCCGCCGACGGAATGGAGATGACGTCGATGCCCTTCTTGTCGAGCAGCTCGTTGGTCACATAGTTGCGGTCGTAGGTGATGACGCGGCCCGGCGCGATGCACAGCGTGTTGGAGCCGTCGTTCCACTGCTCGCGCTGCGCGGCCAGCAGGTCGCCGCCGCCGCAGCGGATCAGGTCGACCGCGGGGAGCTTGAGCTCGAGGGCGAGAATGTCCTTGAGCTCTTCCTTGAGCGCGCGGAACTGAAGCTCGCCATGGTCGTCGAGCGTCATCTCGTAAACGCTCAGCGGGCCTTCGATCTCGGGGTGAATGGTGAACTTGTCGTAGTCGACCATCGTGAAAACGGTATCAAGGTGCATGAACGCGCGCGTTTCGGGAATGTCGAAGGCGAGCACCTTCTTAAAGCCGGAGTTTTGCAGCAGGTTGCGCGCAAAGTTCTCCGCGCCGGAAACGGTCGTGCGCTGGGACAGGCCGACGGCCACGATGTCCCTCGAGAGGACGAGCACGTCGCCGCCCTCGATGGAGTAGCTGTCGGAGAGGTCGTACCACATCTTGTTCTCCGGCGTGGCAAAGTCGCGGTTGTAGAGGTACATGTACTTTAAGAGCAGGCTCTCGCGCTTGCGCGCGGGGGTGTGCATGCGGTGGATGTTGATGCCCTCGCCCACGCAGGCGCCCGGGTCACGGGTGAAGTAGAGGTTGGGCATGGGGTCGGAGACGAACGGATAGTCGTCGTCGACAAGATCCATAAGGGAGGTGGCTTCCTTGGTGGCGACCTCGCTGCGCTTGATACCGGCGATCAGCTCGGTGACCATCTCCTTCGGCGGCATGTTGAGCAGGTAGCTCGTCATGGACGCGCGCAGGCCCTTGGCGTGGATCTTGCTGATGTTGAGGAAGTCGTTCACCAGCTGGATCTGGCGGGCGGGATCGGCGATCGCCTTGGCGACCTCGTCGACGTAATAAACGACCTCAACGCCGTTTTCGCGCAGCACGCGGGCGAAGTTATCGTGCTCCTGCTGTGCGATCTTGAGATAGGGCACATCGTCGAACAGCAGACGTTCGAGCGTGGCAGGGGTCAGCGCTTCCAGCTCCTTGCCGGGGCGGTGCAGCAGCACCTTGTTGAGCTTTCCGATCTCGGAGAAATTATGGATGCCTGGATACATAGTTTTGCTCCCTTTCCCGGGATGCCGGCGGCTCTCTCATCGACCGCCCATACACCCCGCTGTGATTTATTTCTCTGCGTACCGCACAAAAGCGAACGCGCGACGGATTCTACTTCCGTTATTATGCATTAAAGTATACTCTTCCGGCGGAAGCTTGTAATGTATCAGTGATTTTGCAATTTTATGTGCCAGTTACTCCTCCAGCTCTTCTTCCAGCGCTTTGTGCAACACGTCCATGCCGCATGCCAAACGCTCGCGCGATTCGTAGGAGTAATTGATGCGGATATAGTCGCGTCCGCCGTTTTTATAGGGGTAAAACACGTGCCCCGGAATGAGCGTAACGCCCATATTGTAGGCGCGGTTGATAAAGTGCTTGCTGTCCACGCCGTCCGGCAGGCGGCACCAGACGTACACGCCGCCCCGCGGCCTTTCATAGCGCACGCCGAGATGCGCGAGCGCATCAAGTTTTTGGCACACAAGGTCGCGGTTGCCGCTGTAGATCTCGCGGAATGTGGCAAGCGAGCTATAGTAGCTCCCGTCGTCCAGATACATGCCGAGGAGCTTCTGCGTCATCCAGTCCGAGGCCATCAGCCGCACAGAGACAAGATAGCTCAGCGCACGGACGAAATCGCGGTTGCCCGTGACGAAGGCAAGGCTCAGCCCCGGAATGAAGGTGAGGGAGAACGAATAGATGTAAATGACATTTCCCGTTGTGTCAAACGCTTTGATCGGCGGGAGCTTATCGCCGTCGTAGACGAGCTCGCTCGCCGCGTCCTCCTCCACGATCGGAATGCGGTAGCGGCTGGAAAGCTCCACGAGCTTCTTGCGCCGCTCGAGCGACAGAATACAGCCCGTGGGGTCGTGGAAGCTTGAGTTGACAAAGATCAGCCGCGGGCGCGTCTGCGTGAGCAGACTTTCGAGCACATCGCAGTTCATGCCGTCCTCGTCCACGGGGACGGTCAGGATCCTGGCTCCGGCCAGCTCCATCACGCGGTACATGTCGGGGTGCACCGGCTCTTCCATCACCACGCTGTCGCCGGACTTGACGAGGAGCGTGACGATAAAATCGAGCGCCTGATTCGTCTCCGAAAGGATCTGGATCTCGCCCGACGAGGCCCTCACGCCCTTGGTGCCGAGAAACGACGCCAGCTTCTGGCGCAGGAAGCGGTCGCCCTTGTAGGGGCTGAAAAAATACTGGCTCGGCCCGCTGCCGGTTAAAAGGCCGGCAATGTCGTGCGCGACGCGCTCAGATGAGTATACCTCGCGCGAGGCAACGCCGCTGCCCAGCGAAAAATGGCTCTCGTCCGTGAAGCGCTGGAACAGGTCGTCAAAGGTCTTTTCCATGTCGAGGTACTTATCCGCCACCTCGTTGACCCAGTTGACGCGCCCCATCTGCACGCCCTCGCCGCTCTCGCCGACCGGCTCCTTTTCCGTGCTCGCCGAGGCCACAAGGTAGCCCACGCCCTGACGCGACTCGATCCACGCGTCGCTTTTCAGTTCGCCGTAGGCCTTGACCACCGTGTTGCGATGCACGTCCAGAATCTGAGCGAGCGCCCGCTCGCTCGGCAGCGCGCTTGAGCGCGGCAGCGCGCCGCTGATGATCTGCGCTTTGATCTGGTCGGCGATCTGCAAATAGACCGGCACCTTGGAGGATTTGTCGATACTGATTTTCATGCCGTCTTCTCCCTCTCACTTTCCGCTGCGCGTTCACCGGCGCGGAAAGACCGTGCGTTGATACTACAAGGGTATCGTTGTCGTTCTTTGCATTTTATCATATAACCGCACGGGTTGTACAGTCATTTTTGTGCATCTGCCATAACCCCGGAAAGAACAAAGCCGGAGGCGTCTCTCTGGACGCCTCCGGCTGTTTGTTTGGTGGTTGAATTTACTTTTCAAGCAGCGTCATTTCGCGCTTAGAACATCAGGTGTGCGATCGGGCAGACGATGAGCAGGCTGATGATGGTGCGCTCCAGGAAGATGACGAACAGCTCCCAGATGTTGAGAGGAAGCTTGGAGCCGAGGATCAGACCGCCGACCTCGGAGAGGTACAGAACCTGCGTGACAGAGACGACAGCGACGATGAATCTGGCCATCTCATTGGTGCACTCCGCAATCAGGACGGCGGGGGTGAGCATATCGGTGAAGCCGACGATCATCGTGGAGGCGACAGCATTCGCTTCGGGCACCTGCAGCAGCTGGAGCAGGGGGCGGAACGGGATACCGAGCCAGTTGAAGATCGGGGTGAAGTTTGCAAGGATCAGCGCAACAGTACCGATGGCCATAACGGAGGGCAGAACGCCGAACCACATGCTGCAAGCGTTCTTGAGGCCGCTCTTGAAGAACTGGCCGATGCCGCCAAACTCGGAAACGCGCTTCATGGCAAGATCCATGCCGTACTGGACGTTGCTCGTATAGCCCTCGGGGAGGGTGTCAGGAGCGGCCTTGCCTTCGACTAAGTACGTGTTGGGCTTCTTGCGCAGGGGATAGAGGTACGGGCAAATGATCGCGCAGACGACACCGACGAAGCAGACGATCAGGTAGTAGATGCCGAACTTGTCGAGCATGCCGACCGTATCGAGAACGACGAGGGTAAAGGTGATGGAAACGGCGGAGAACAGCGTCGCGATGATGCTCGCTTCCTTGGCGGAGTAATAGCCGCCCTCATACTGGTTGCAGGTGAGCATGACGCCCAGCGTACCGTCGCCGATCCAGGAGGTGATGCAGTCGACTGCAGCACGGCCGGGAACCTTGAAGAGGGGACGCATGACCTTGGTGAGCAGCGCGCCGACGAATTCGAGCAGGCCGAAGTCGAGCAGCAGCGGCAGCAGCAGGGCCGCGATGACGAAGATGATAACGAGCGTGGTGAGCAGGTCATAAAGGACGAAGCCGCCCTGACCGCCGCCGGTGATCATACCGATGAGACCCACGCCGTCCTCGCCGACACCCAGATAGGTGAGCCACACGAAGATGACCGCGAGCACGCGGAGCACGACCCAGATGGGTTTGCAGGCAAAGCATTCCTTCATGATGTCACTATTCATAATGAATTTGGGCTTTGCCAGCGCAACGAGGGACATCACCGCGGAAACGGTGAGGATCAGCACGCACAGCAGCGGCAGGAAGCCGCCGATGGCGCCAGAGATGATGTCGGCAAGGATCTTGACCACGACGGTCCATTCGCCGGCAGCATTCTTCACCGGGATCATAAACAGGATGATACCAGTGATCGACGGGATAATAAACATGGCTTTCAGTTTTGCGTTACTTTTGGTTTCCATTCTCTCTCCTCCTTCAAATTTGCGATCTCGCCGGAAAGCCGTCTCTCTCGCAGCCGCTTCCCCAGCATATAGCTCTGCCTTTACTTTATACGAATTTAGCAACAACGCAAGTACCAGTAATGTTTGCAATTTGTATACCAGTAATAAATTTCTCCATTTTGCCATCTGCCTTTTTGTCAAATCTGCACGGTTTTTTCCACGATGTTTCCGGATTATTCCGTTTTTACGCCACCATATCGCCGCAATAAAGCGAAAAGAAGGCGCATTGGAGCGCCCTCTTTTCTCACTTTTGCTCACTGCAAGTTTTCAAGATCCTTCTTGCCGATGGCCATGCGCTTCCACTCGTCCGGCAGCCCCGGAGCGATCAGCGGAAAGAGATTTTCCGTGTCCGCCGTCGGCTGAATGTTGTAGGTGCCGTACTGATTGACAAGATCGGCGCAGTCGTCGGGCTGGCCGAAGCGCGCTTTGAGCATCGGCGTCATGTCGTGCGGCGCACCGGGGTCTTTGCGTTTCATCAAGAAGATCACCTCCGGACTTAGTATGTCCGGAGGTGATGCATTTTCCTCACTCGCGCAGCGACTTAGGGTACACGCCCGCGTCGTGCAGCTTCTTGAGCTCGCGCTGCACCATGTCCTTATCCTCATGATAGGTCATGCCGAACCAGCGCGCGCTCGATCTCAGCACGGAGACGGTAAGCTCGCCGCGGTCGATGAGCAATCCGATCAGGCTCGGCAGCAGGCACTCGGCCTTCTTTTCGTCCGCGGGCAGCGCGCGGAGGAAATCCTTGAAGTACGCGTCGAGTTTTTCAAAGAGCCACGGCGTAAAGCCCCAGAAGTTCATCGAAACCGGCGTTTCGGGCGCGTAGACCGGGCCGTCGCCGTTTTCCTGAATGTCGCGGATCTTTCCGTCGTCGCAGGGCTTTAAGTGGAAAGTCTCCACCACGCGGTCGAGCATTCCCAGTTCATTCACGTGGCACACGCCGCGCGTGACCGTGCCGTGCTCGCTCACGGTGTTGCAAAGATCGTAGCCGACCATCGTGCCCTCGCCGGTCTCGGCGAGCTTGGAAAGCGCCGCATAGATCGTCCTGAACGCATCTACGCCGTAATAGTCATCGGCATTGATGACGACGAACGGCTCGCTCACGCACTCTCTTGCGCACAGCAGCGCATGCACCGTGCCGAACGGCTTGACGCGCTCCTCAGGTACCTGATAAAAGGAAGGCACGCTCGAAAAATCCTGATACGCATAGCAGACTTCGACATTTTCGCCGTCCGCCGTTTTGCGCTCTGCAAGGCGCTTGCCCACAAGCTCTTCCATCAGCTCCCGCATCTCGGGCTTGATGATGAAGACCACCTTCGTAAAGCCCGCGCGCAGCGCATCGAACACGGAATATTCCATCAGGATCTCGCCGTTCGGCCCGATCCCGTCCACCTGCTTGCTGCCGCCGTAGCGCGAGCCCATGCCCGCCGCCATAATGACCAGCGCTGCTTTCATACGATTAAACTCCTCTCAATCTTCTCTGATCTGTCCAAAGGGATTTTGCTGTCTCCCCATCATAGCTTATCCCACGAAGCATTGCAACCGTCTTTTCCGCTCTTGTCTTTTGCCGCAGGAATGGATATACTGGTAAAATCATCTTCACTTCCCGAGGTGCGCCATGGAATCGTTTCTGCACGCGGTCACTTCCGTCACCATCATTCTTTTGCTCACGGCAACAGGCTACTTCTGCGCGGTCAGAGGCTGGATGAGCCCGCAGGCCAAGCGCTTTATCAGCCGCTTCACGATGTCCGTCGCCGTTCCCTGCATGTGTGTCTACGGGCTGACGAACAACCTCACGCATGAGCTGCTCGCGGAGTCGCCGGGCTTTCTGCTCGTTCCCTTTCTCTCCACCGTCGGCGCGTTTCTGCTCTCGCTGCTTGTCGGCATGCTGCTGAAGCTGCCGCGCCGCCGGCTCGGCGTTTTTATGATGATGTGCTCGGTGTCCAACGCCATCTTCATCGGCCTTCCGATGTGCACCGAGCTTTTTGGCGAGACCTGCACGCCTTACGTGATGCTCTACTACCTTGTCAACACAAGCTTTGTTCAGCTCGTGGGACTCTCGCTCGTGCGCTGGGCAGGCGAGAGCGGCGGCTTTGACCGCCGAATGCTCAAAAAGTTTCTGACCACACCCGCCGTTCTCGGCGTTTTCCTTGGGCTTTTTCTCGTGTGGTTCAACCTCAGGCTGCCGCCGCTCGTGATGAGCTACTGCAAGTATATGAACAACCTCGTCACACCGCTCGCCCTGCTGCTCACGGGTTATATTATCCATGAGCTCGGGCTGAAAAGCCTGAAGCTCGACGGCAGTCTCGCCGTCGTGCTGATCTTCCGCTTTCTGCTCGTGCCGGCGGCGGCGTTCGCCCTGTGCGAACTCTTCGGCGTTGAGGGGCTCGCGCGCAGCGTGCTGCTCGTGGAAACGGCCATGCCCGTCGTAACGCAGACCGTCGTCGCCGCCGCGGACTACGGTGCGGACGAGGAATTTGCCGCGCAGGGCGCGGCGCTGTCCACGCTGGCAAGCTTTGTCGTCATTCCCGTGCTGATGCTCATGTTATAACTTTCCGCGCCATAGCGGTGCGGCCGTCTGCGGCGGCCGCACCGCTTTTTTTGCATATTCTCCCTTCCGATGCATATAGATGGAGCAACATCAGTCAGGAGTGTGCTGCATGAAGGGTAACATGGAAGAGCGCGCCTGCGCGCTGGCCGCTTACATCATCGAAAACCGCGCCACCGTGCGCGCCGCGGCAAAAAAGTTCGGCGTGAGCAAGTCCACCGTCCACAAGGACTTGCAGGATCGCCTGCCGCAGTTCAACCGCAGCCTTTACCTTCAGGTCAAAGAGGTGCTGGAGGTCAACAAGGCCCAGCGCCACATTCGCGGCGGCCTGGCCACGCGGAAAAAGTACAAAGGATTCTGAAACTTTTTTCGACATTTTGCGTCTAATTGTGAAGAATGCACCGATGCACCTCAAAAATACTCTTGCACAATTCTGCCGCACAGGGTAGAATGCAAGCAACGCATTATTGTAAACCAAAAGAGAAAACGGAGCGATACGATGAGAGATCAGGAATATTATGAGCGCGGCTATGACGATGCCCCCCGCCGCGCCCGCAGCCAAAACAGGAAAAAGCACAAAAAGAAAAGATCCGGCAGCCGCGGCGAGCGCGTGGTCGTCACGCTTTTGTCGCTGCTTTTCCTGACCGTGGCCGCTGTGGCAACGGTCAAATATGTTGTGCGCGCGCCCGAGCCGGACGCCGGCAAGGAGAGCGTGCAGACCGAACAGGACGGCACGCAGGACGAGGACACTGACGCCATCGAAACGATCGCGAATGGCAAGGAGCGCAAAAAATACTGCTACACGATCCTGGTCTACGGCGTGGACAACGACGCCGGCGGCAGCGACACGAATATGCTCATGCGCTTTGACGCGGAGGGCAAGAAAATCGACGTCGTCAGCCTGCCGCGCGACACGCTGATGAGCAACGGCCACAAGCTCAATTCCTCCTATAACAACGGCGGCACGGAAAAGCTGCGCAGCAACATTGAAGACATGCTGGGCATTCCCGTGGACTTCTACGTCTCCGTCGACCTCAAGGGCTTCATCGCGCTGATCGACCAGATCGGCGGCGTGGATTTCGACGTGCCTGAGGACATGGACTACGACGACCCCTATCAGGATCTGCACATTCACTTCAAAAAGGGATTGCAGCACCTCAGCGGCCAGCAGTCCATGGAGGTCGTGCGTTTCCGCCACAACAACGACAACACCGGCTACGGCGGGCGGCAGGACATCGGCCGCATCGGCACACAGCAGGCATTTTTGAAGGCCGTGGCGCAGAAGCTCATGAAGCTCGAAAACGTCCCCGCGATGGCGGAAACATTCTTAAAGTACGTCAAGACCGACCTGACACTCGGCAACCTTGTCTGGCTTGCCAACGAGGCGCTGGGTATGGGCGGAATGGACGCCATCAGCTTTGCCACCCTCCCCGGTGACGGCACAGGCTGGTACAAGGGCATGTCGGTCTACGCCCTTGACCCCACGCAGGTGCTGGAAATGACCAACTCCATGCTCAACCCCTACGCCGCGGACATCACCGCGGCCGACCAGAACATCTTAGTCCCGTAATTTTCGCAGGATTTTCAGAAAGTGAGAAAAGGATCGCCGATGCCATTGAAGTTCCGCTTCGCGCTGCTCACCGCGGCGCTCATGCTCGTTTTGAGCGTCAACGCCCTTGCAAACAGCGGCGAAGCCTCACCGGAGGCGCCCGCTCCCGCACAGGAAGAAACCGCCGAAAAGGCGTCGCCGTTCACGCCGCTCCGCACGTATGCGGGCGAATTTGCCGACGTGAAAAGCGGCGACTGGTTTGCCCCCTCGGTCGTCTCCGCCTATGAATACGGTCTCCTCTCCGGGCGCGGGAACGGTGCGTTTGCGCCGGGCGACAATGTGACGCTCGCCGAGATGCTGACCATTGCCGCGCGCCTGCGCGCCATCTATACCACCGGCGGCGAGGAGGTCATTCCCGCCGCGCCGCTCGAAGAGAGCTGGTATCAGCCCTACGTTGACTACCTCAAGGCGGAAAACCTGCTCGACAACCGCTTTGAAGGCGCTTATCACCTGCCCGCCTCGCGCGCGCAGATGGCGGGCATCTTTGCGTTTGCTCTGCCCGCCGAATGGTACGATGAGCCGAACGCCTTGCTCGTCACCACCGCCTACGCAAGCGGCGATTTCATCGCCGACGTGACGGACAAGACCCCCTACCGCAGCGAGATCCTCCTGATGTATCGCCGCGGACTGCTCTCCGGCATGGACGATGCCGGCAGTTTTGCGCCCGAGCGCAGCGTCAGCCGCGCGGAGATCGCGGCGCTGCTCACGCGCGTTGTCGAACCGGAAACACGCCTGACGCTCACCTGGACGGTCGCGCCCTACCACTCCGCCGCCGGTGCAACGCTCGCAGGGCTCGTCGCAGCGCCGCAGAAAACAGCGCTGCCCGCCTCGCCGAAGGACACCGCCGCCATCGATGCGCTCGTGCGCGGCATGCTTGCGCGCGGCGAGCACAGCATCACGCTCCAATACCCCAAGGCGCTCTCAGCTGCCACGGCGAACACGCTGACACAGGCATTCACCTCCTGCGTCAAAACCTACTGCGAGCAGATGTACAACGTGGTCTCCTGCCGCTCGTATGCGACGGGGCGCGTCGTGTTCACCTTCTCCTCCACTGCCTGTGCGGAGAAAGTGCTCGAATCCTACCGCGCCAAAACGCTCGCCGCCGCCATTCGCGTGCACGACTCCCTCTGGGAGAGCGGCACACTGAGCTACGGCATGAGCCAGTATGAGATCGCGCAGGCCTACTATCTCTGGCTGTGCGACAACTGCCGCTACGACAGCGCCGCCGGCGATGATTCCGCCAGCCACCTTGCCTACGGCGCGCTCGTGGGCGGCCTTGCCGTGTGCGACGGCTACACAGGCGCGTACAACCTGCTCTTAAAGCTCGAGGGCATCGACTGCACCGCGCTTTTCAACGACAGCCACATCTGGACGCTCGCAGAGCTGGACGGCACGACGTATCACATCGATGTCACCTGGGGCGATCAGTACGGCAGGACGGATCTCCGCTACTTTGGCATGAGTAAGGAGCAGTCCTATCAGTATCACCCCTGGAGCACGCAGAATCTGCCGAAATAACATATAAAAAGGCTCTCCGCTATGAGCGGAGAACCTTTTTCTTTTCTCTTCAAATCACGAACGACTCGCCCTCGCGCGTGATGCGCGCGATCGCGTCCTTCTGCGCGGGGTGCGCGGCAAGGTAGCGGTCGATGACCTCGTACTTTTTCCACATGTGCATGGGGAAGACGTGCTGCACCGTCACATTTTTCATCAGATACTCGATGCCGAGGCCCTCACTTTCTTCGCCAAGGCGCGGGTCGAGCGGCGCCATCGCCGCCGTGATCTCGGGCGCGATGGCGTTGTCCGTCGCCTCGTTTTCAACCGCCGCGGCAAGCTTTTCGATCGCCGCGCGGTAATGGGCGGCCATATTATTGCAATAGGCCTCGCCCTCGCTCTTCCAGTCCCACCAGTTGAGGTCGCCCCCGTGGTAGACCATCTTCCCCTCGCAGCGCAGGAGATACGCGTTGCCGATGTCCGTTGACTTGATGGCGCGGATGCTTAAGTCCTCGCCCGCGACCTCGGTGAGCAAAATGCTGTCGGGCCGCAGAACGGTCGTGCGGGCAAAGGCTTCATCGGAAATGTTGAGCCACTGGCGCTTGCGCTCGGTGAGGCGCGTGTCGCGCGAGACGAAAAAGCGAGCGCCCGGATACTTCTCCAAAAGCGTAAAGGCCTTCGCGTCAAAGTGATCCTCGTGGCTGTGGCTCGCAAAAACGAGCAGGGGCTTATCGCTCCTCAGCTCCGGCAGCGTGCCGGTATAATCCGGCTCGTAGGTATAATCAAACAGCGTGTAGAACTTGTCCCACTCGACAAGAAATGCGCTGTGGGCGATAAACGTAACGGTCATAGGCCTCTCCTTTCCCAACGGAGCTTTAGGTGTTTGCGCGTAGGATTATAACAGACGCGCAGCCGCAACGCAAGGGAAAAGGCTTTTCAAACGTGCGCGGTTGTGGTAAAATATCTGTAATTTTAACAGCGAATGTTGTATCTTCGCAGAAGGGAGCCGCGCGATGCTGAAAAAAGCCTATGTCGAGATCACGAACTGCTGCAATCTCGCCTGCTCCTTCTGCCCCAAGACGCGGCGTGCGCCGCGCACGATGAGCGCGCAGGAATTTGACCTCGTCCTCTCCCGGCTCGAAGGGTATGTGCAGTATGTTTACCTCCATCTCATGGGCGAGCCGCTGCTGCACCCGGAGCTCTCCTCGTTTTTCGCCCTTGCCGGGGCGCGGGGCATGAAGGTGTGCATCACGACGAACGGCACGCTCCTTGAAAAGCGCGCGAACGAGCTGCTGAATGCCGGGAGCCTGCACAAGATCAGCGTTTCGCTCCACAGCTTTGAGGGCAACGACGGCGCGGTTGAGCAGGAGCTTGCCTATCTTGAGCAGGTCTGGGACTTTGCGGAAAAGGCCGCGAAAAAGGGCGTCATCGTGGCGCTGCGCCTCTGGAACGACGGCGGCGCGGACGCGCGCAACGGCGAAATTCTCGACTTTCTGCGCGCGCGCACGGGAAATGACTGGCCCGAAATGCGCAACGGCAGCTTCCTCCTGCGCAATCATCTCTACTTGGAGCGCGCGGGCAAATTCGAATGGCCCGACCTCTCTGCGAACGAATCCGGCGCGCAGTTCTGCTATGGCCTGCGCGACCAGCTCGGGATCCTTGCCGACGGTACCGTGGTACCCTGCTGCCTCGACCACGAGGGTGACATTCCGCTGGGGAATCTCTTCACCCAGCCGCTTGCGGAAATCCTCGAAAGTCCGCGCGCGTGTGCGCTGCGCGAGGGCTTTTCGCAGCGAAGGCCCGCCGAAGAACTCTGCCGACGCTGCGGTTTTGCCGCGCGCTTCAATAAATAAGGCTTATGACAGAACACTGGGAAAACTTAACTGCGATGACCGCGCCGCTGCTCACGTGGTATGACTTGAACGGCCGCACGCTGCCGTGGCGCAGCGTCGTCACACCATACCGCACATGGGTCTCGGAGATCATGCTCCAGCAGACGCGCGTCGGCGCGGTGATCCCCTACTTTGAACGCTTCATGGAAGAACTTCCCGACGTTTCCGCGCTCGCGGCGGTTTCCGAGGAACGGCTTTTGAAGCTCTGGGAGGGGCTTGGCTACTACTCGCGGGCAAGGAACCTCCAAAAGGCGGCGAAGATCGTCGTCTCCGACTTTGGCGGCGCGCTGCCGCAGTCGTATCACGCGCTCTTGTCGCTCCCCGGCATCGGCGAATATACCGCTGCCGCCATCGCGTCCATCAACTCTTCTGAGCCGGTCGCAGCGGTGGACGGCAACCTCCTGCGCGTCGCCGCGCGTGTGAGCGGCTGCGGCGAGGACATCATGGATGCCAAGGTGCGCCGTCTTTTCCGCCAAAGGCTCGATGCGGCCATCGACGCAAACCGCCCCGGCGCGTACAATCAGGCGATGATGGATCTCGGCGCGACCGTGTGCCTGCCGAACGGCGCGCCCAAGTGCGAGATCTGCCCCGCACGTACCGTGTGCGAGGCGTACAAAAACGGCCTCACCGAAGTCCTTCCCGTGCGCGCGAAGAAAAAATCGCGCAGGGTCGAGGAGCGCACGGTGCTGCTGCTCTTTCAGGGGGGAAAGGTCGCGCTGCGAAAGCGGCCGGACACGGGGCTTCTCGCCTCGCTCTGGGAATTTCCGAGCATTTTGGGAAACCTCGACGAATCGGGCGTTTCGCTCGCGCTCGCGCAGATGGGGCTGTCGGCTGAATCCATTGCCCCCGCCGGCAGTGCAAAGCACATCTTCACCCACATTGAGTGGGATATGAAAGGCTATTTTGCCGACGTGGCGGGCGAAAACGACGATCTCATCTGGGCGGACGCCGATGCGTTCGACGCGCTCGCGCTGCCCACGGCATTCAAGAAATACACCGCGCTCGTTCGCGCGCGGCTGCAATAAAAGAGGGAGATTTGACGCATGGCACAGCTTTATTTCAAATACGGCGCGATGGGCTCGAGCAAAACGGCCAACGCGCTGATGGCGCGCTTCAACTACGAAGAGCGCGGGCAGAAAACGCTTCTCTGCAAGCCCCAGCTCGACACGCGCGACGGCGACCACATGGTGCATTCGCGCATCGGCTTAGAGTACCCCTGCGTATACTTTCACGAGATGCGCGAGATGGACGAGGACAAGCTCAAGGAAAATGCCTGCATCATCGTCGATGAGGCGCAGTTCCTGACAAAGGAGGAGGTCTTATACCTCGTCCATCTCGTCGACGACTGCGGCATTCCCGTCATCTGCTACGGGCTGCGCGCGGACTTCAAGGGCGACCTCTTCCCCGGCAGCTATGAGCTGCTCGTCATGGCCGACAAGTTGGAAGAGGTCAAGACCATCTGCTGGTGCGGCAAGAAGGCCGCGTTCAACGCGCGCTTTGACGAAAAGGGGCGCGTACTGAAAGAGGGCGCGCAGGTCGTCATCGGCGCGAACGACCAGTACATCGGACTCTGCCGCAAGCACTGGATGCTCGGCGACCTCGGCCCCGACTTCAACGGTCAGGGCACGGGCGACTGATGCGCTGCGAGATCTGTCCCCGCCGCTGCGGTGCGGAGCGCACGGGGGAATTATCGGGCGGCGTGTGCCGCATGCCCGCGGGGCTCGTTGTCGCGCGCGCCATGCTGCACCTGTGGGAAGAGCCTGTGCTCAGCGGCACGAACGGCGCGGGCTGCATCTTCTTCTCCGGCTGCAATTTGGGCTGCGTCTTCTGCCAGAACGGGCGCATCAGCCACGAGAATTTCGGCAAAGTCATCACGCCCGCACATCTGCGCGAGATCATGGAAGGCCTCGTTTCGCAGGGCGCGCACTGCATCGATCTTGTCACGCCCACGCACTTCACCCCCTGGGTGCTCGAAGCGCTGGATCCGCCGCTTCCCGTCCCCGTCGTGTGGAACAGCGGCGGCTATGAGCGCGTGGAAACGCTCAGAACGCTTGAGGGCAAGGTGCAAATTTACCTGCCCGATTTAAAATACGCCATGGAACGCCCCGCGCGCGAGCTTTCCGCCGCGCCGGACTACTTTGAAGTCGCCGCCGCGGCCATCGACGAGATGGTGCGCCAGGTCGGTGCGTATCAGATTGGGGACGACGGACTGATGAAGTCCGGCGTCATATTGCGCCACCTCGTCCTGCCGGGGCAGATGGAGAACACCAAGCGCGTCATCGACTATGTTTCGTCCCACTTCCCGCCAAAGACCGTGCTCTTTTCGCTCATGAGCCAGTATACGCCGCAGCCCGGCGCGACCGGCGCGCTCGCGCGGCGCTTAAATGAGCGCGAGTACCGCACAGCGGTGCAGTACATGCGCGACTGCGGCCTGACCGACGGCTTTTGTCAGGAGCTCTCGAGCGCCAAAGAGGAATACACGCCGATCTTTGACTTGCAGGGCGTCTGAGCGGCGAATGCCCGCCCGGAAAAGCAGAATTTGATAACAATTTGAAATATCTCTCGATAAAACAACAAGGAGGACTCGATATGGAGCGTGTCAGCAAGCGGAATTACTACCTGGACATTGCGCAGACCGTGCTCGAGCGCGCGACCTGCCTGCGCCGCGTCTACGGCGCGATCATCGTCAAAAACGATGAGATCATCTCCACGGGCTACAACGGCGCGCCGCGCGGACGCAAAAACTGCGTCGACCTCGGCTACTGCACGCGCGAGCAGCTCAAGGTTCCGCGCGGCGAGCGCTACGAGCTCTGCCGCAGCGTCCACGCCGAGGCGAACGCCATCATCTCCGCCCAGCGGCGCGACATGGTCGGCGCGAGCATTTATCTGGTCGGGCGCGACGCGCGCAGCGGCGAGCTGCTCCACGACGCGACGAGCTGCCCCATGTGCCGCCGCATGATCATCAACGCAGGACTCGACGAGGTCGTTATTCGCCGCACGGAAACCGAATTCGACATCGTTCCCGTGCAGAAATGGATCGACGAGGACGACTCGCTATAACTTCAAAAAAGCGGCTTTGCCGCTTTTTTGAGGGGAATTGCCGCCCGCTGCAGCGCACGCGCCGTAGGCGCGCACGTTTGCGGGCTAAGAAGTATTTTTTCTGACGCACATGTCGTCAGAAAAAATGATTGAAATTCATTTGCGCCGTGCGCGGCACAAAGTCTGCGACGCTTCTATTTCTTTCACCGTCTGTGGGCGGCAAAATCTGCGATGCCTTTTCCGTCTGCGGACAGGAATTATTGATAAGACCTTGCAAATACCGCCATAACGGTGGTAAACTGTAGCTAATTACGCCCCGCTTTCATTCGGCGCGGGCAGAAAAGAGGAAAGCACCAATGGACAAGAAGAGATTCTATATCACCACCCCCATCTATTACCCTTCCGATAAGCTCCACATCGGCCACACCTACTGTACCGTGGCGACCGACGCGATGGCGCGCTACAAGCGCCTGACGGGCTATGACGTCATGTTCCTGACCGGAACAGACGAGCACGGTCAGAAGATCGAGGACAAAGCGCGCGACGCGGGCGTGACCCCACAGCAGTTTGTCGACAACATCGTCTGCGGCGAAAAGGGCATTCTCGACCTGTGGAAGCTCATGAATATTTCGAACGACCGCTTCATCCGCACGACGGACGACTATCATGTTGCGGCCGTTCAGAAGATCTTCAAGAAGATGCACGACAACGGCGACATCTACAAGGGCACCTACAAGGGCAAGTACTGCAAGCCCTGCGAGAGCTTCTGGACGGAGAGCCAGCTTGTCGACGGCAAGTGTCCCGACTGCGGACGCGACGTGGAGGACGCCGAGGAGGAGGCCTACTTCTTCAAGCTCAGTAAGTACGCCGACCGTGTGCAGCACCTGCTTGAGGACACTGATTTCCTCCAGCCCGCCTCCCGCGTGAACGAGATGGTCAACAACTTCATCAAGCCCGGCCTTGAAGACCTCTGCGTTTCCCGCACGAGCTTCACCTGGGGCATCCCCGTGGACTTTGACCCCGGTCACGTCGTTTACGTCTGGGTCGACGCGCTCTTCAACTACTGCACGGCGCTCGGCTTCATGAACGACAAGTACGACGATTACGATAAGTTCTGGCCCGCCGACGTCCACTTTGTCGGCAAGGAGATCGTCCGCTTCCACTCCATCATCTGGCCCGCGATGCTCATGAGCATGGGCATGCCGCTTCCCAAGCACGTTTACGGCCACGGCTGGCTCGTGATGGACGGCGGCAAGATGAGTAAGTCCAAGGGCAACGTCGTCGACCCCTATGTGCTCGCCGAGCGCTTCGGCGTGGACGCGCTGCGTTTCTTCCTGCTGCGCACCTTCCCCTTCGGCTCGGACGGCAACTTCTCGAATGAACTGCTCATCAACACCATCAATGTCGACCTCGCCAACGACCTCGGCAACCTCGTCTCCCGCACAACGGCCATGGTCGAAAAATATTTCGGCGGCACGCTGCCGGAAAGCCGTCAGGCCGATGCGCTCGACGACGAGCTCATCTCTCAGCTCTCCGCGCTGCGCGGCAAGTACGAAGCCGAGATGGAGAAGTTCCAGTTCCAGAACGCGCTTGAGCTCATCTTCAAGTGCATCCAGCGCGCCAACAAGTATATCGACGAGACCGCACCCTGGGCGCTCGCCAAGGACGAGGCCAACAAGCCCCGCCTTGCCTCCGTCATGTATAACCTCCTTGAGAGCATCCGCATCTGCACGGTGCTGCTCACCCCGTTCATCCCCGATTCCTGCGAGAAGATCTTCGCGCAGATCGGCGCGTGCGCGTGCTGCCGCGATTGGGACAGCGCCGCGAAGTGGGGCAGCCTGAGCGCCACCGTCACCGTCCGCAAGGGTGAGGCCATCTTCCCGCGCGTGGACGCGCAGAAGGCGCTTGAAGAGCTGGAAGCCATTCAGGAGGCGCAGAAAAAGGCCGCCCTCCCCGCGATGAAGTTCGAGCCGATGGCGGAGGAAAAGGTCGATTTCGACACCTTCTGCAAGTCCGACTTCCGCGCCGTCAAGGTCAAGGCCTGCGAGGCCGTGAAAAAGAGCGACAAGCTCCTGCGCTTCACGCTCGATGACGGCACCGGCACCGACCGTCAGATCCTCTCCGGCATCCACAAGTTCTATGAGCCGGAGGAGCTTGTCGGCAAGACGCTCGTCGCCATCGTCAACCTGCCCCCGCGCAAGATGATGGGCCACGAGAGCTGCGGCATGCTGCTCTCCGCCGTCCACACCGAAAAGGGCGAAGAAAAGCTCAACCTCATCATGGTGGACGACAAGATCCCCGCGGGCGCAAAGCTCTGCTGAAAAGTCAAAGAGAAGAGGGCCGGGAACCGGCCCTCTTTTTTAGAAGGAGACAACATGAATCTGATCTTTGATACCCACGCCCATTACGATGACGAGGCGTTCGACGCTGACCGCGAGGAATTGCTTGCCTCCATGCCGGAAAACGGCGTGGGGCTGATCGTCGACCCCGGCTGCGACCTTGATTCCTCGCGCCGCGCGGTGGAGATCGCGGAGAAATACCCCCACGTCTACGCCGCCGTGGGCTGGCACCCGGAAAACTGCGCACCCTACACGGGTGAGAGCCTCGACACGCTGCGGCAATGGGCAAAAAGCCCCAAGGTCGTTGCCATCGGCGAGATCGGCCTTGACTACTACTGGGAGCAGAACCCGCCGCGGGAGTGGCAGCAGGAGGTCTTCCGCGCGCAGCTCGCGCTGGCGCAGGAGCTTTCTCTCCCCGTCATCGTGCACGACCGTGACGCGCACGCCGACAGCCTTGCCATCGTGAAGGAATTCCCGGATGTGCGCGGCGTGTTCCACTGCTATTCCGGCAGCGCCGAGATCGCGCAGGAGCTTTTGAAACTCGGCTGGTATCTGGGCTTTGACGGGCCGCTGACCTACAAAAACGCGAAGAAGACCGTCGAGGTCGCGTGCATCGTCCCGCTTGAGCGCGTGCTGCTCGAAACGGACAGCCCGTACATGTCCCCCGTCCCCGTGCGCGGCACGCGCAACGACTCGCGCAACGTTTTCCACATCGCGGCAAAGTTTGCCGAGCTGCGGGGAATGGAAGTTGATGAAGTCATCGCGCTGACGAGCGAAAACGGAAAGTGCCTCTTCGGCATCGAGTGAGCATTTTTCGCTCCGCCATCGCCTTCCCAACGGAACACAGGTTTTCCTGAGTAAGAAACGTTCCCGCGCAGAAATTCTGCGCGGGACGTTTTTGCGCTGCAAACATTGTTCTGCGGCGCGATTTATCGCAAATATTCTCAATTTATAAAGGGTACGATAAAGGGTAAAACCTGTTTCAGGGCAGCAAAAAAGCCTTGAAACTTACGTTTCAAGGCTTTTTTCTGGTGCGCGGTACAGGACTCGAACCGATAAAAAGGCGTTTTAGATTGTCCCTGCCTATGCCAACCGGTACCATAATGTGGGGAAGTAGTGCGTTGTTCTTGCCATCCCATGTTGGATAATTTTATCTCATATCAACGCAGTAAGGCTAAAAGTAAGGCTAAATTTTGACTGCTGTGTAGGACATACTACTGATACTATTGCTCCTCCTCTACCGTTTTGAAATCTGTCCAGAAGCAACTGCCGATGATTGCAACGATTCAACTCACACAATGTGTGGCAAACTCGCTTATGCGCCCCTTTCAGGATCATTTGTTTGCTGTGCGGCTTTTTACTGCACGCGATATCCGCTCGCGCACCTTTCAAAAGCGTATGCAAGCCGCGGCGCTTTTCCCCTCGCGCAGCTCACAGCGCGCAAACTCCGTCGTCTGCGGCAGCAGCAGGTCAAAGCGCCCAATCCGGTTGATCTTCAGATGCAGCCGCTCCGCCGATAGGTCGAGGACATGCCCGCCCTGCGTTTTGTCGCTGCTCAGATAATGAAAATGCCAATCCGGCATGCAAATGCCGCCCACATACCGTGGGC